>ERZ773210.307-NODE-307-length-61240-cov-53.079350_pt1 | contig 61240 bp, 56 predicted proteins | sample MGYA00580528_ERZ773210 | MGnify/ENA primary metagenome ERZ773210 (study PRJEB29015, sample SAMEA2737769) | human gut metagenome | biome: human gut; feature: human-associated habitat; material: faeces | place: China | collected 2012 ...
CTGGCGAAGTTATAGTATCTCCTGTTTGTGTATATCCTCCACTTGTTGTGAAATTTACTTCCCCATTTGCTTTTATTGTTGCACTTACTCCATCTAATGTTACTTCTAATGGATATGATGCTTCCTTTGGTAATTCTTTTATTCCTATTTGTCCTAAATTTTTTGTTAAGTCATCATAGTTTAGTTCTCCATCTTTTCCATAGCTTCCCATTACTGCTATCTTTATTTGTTCCTTGGCTTTTTCTTCATCATTTGTTGTTTTAGCTGTCTTTGCTTTTCCTAGTATTCCATTGTCTCCTGTTAATGTAGCAATTACAACTCCTGCTAGGATTAAAAGTACAATTATTGTTATTACCAATGCTATTAATGTAATACCTTTGCTTTCTTTTAACTTCTGTTTTTTTGCTGTTTTAATTGTTATCATAAAACATTCTCCCTTCTTTTGTTTTCTGTTTTCTTTTTTTATTTTTCTCTTTAAATTATTTCCATCTTTGTAAATAGTATTACAAAAATAAATTTAATTTACACTATCATTTTACAAATATTGTTGAATTAAGTCAATATGTTGTCGTAATTTATTTCTGATTTTTTAATTGTGGTCAATTGAAAAAGTAAATTCTATTTGATTAAAATACAATATAAATAAGTGTTACATTATATCTTATTGTAAGATTAAATTATAGTGATATAATTAAAGAGTAGATGTTTCTTGGGAAAGAAGGTTAATTATAGGTTTTAATGGTAAACATCTTTTTTAGAAGATAGAAAAATTATTGAAGAAAACATCAACAAAGGATTAAGAAAATTTGAAACATCAAAAGAACTCAATAAGAGTCAATCAACAATCGGAAAAGAAATAAAAAACAACAGAAAACGTAGATATTCACAAACAGAAGACTCACCTTGGAAATGTAAACATTATAAAGACTGTAAAGTTTGTATTGGAAGATGTTCCGATTTTAATGAAGTTCCATGCTCTAGAATAGATAGGTTTATTGGTGGATGTAATGGTTGCTCTGAAATAAAAAAATGTCTAATTCACTTAATTATTTTCAAGAACTTCTTGGAGATGAAATGTATCAAAGGTTGTTTGGTTTATTATTAACAGACAGAGGCTCTGAATTTGCAAAGTCACAACTGTTTGAAGTAAATACAGAAACAGGTGAAATTAGAAGTAATATATTTTATTGTGATGCACAAATGCCAAGCCAGAAGCCACATGTAGAAAATAATCATGAATTTATACGAGATATTATACTAAAGAAAAAATCTATGTCAAATTTGACGCAGGACAAGCTTGACCTAATGTTCTCACACATAAATTCTGTACCAAGAAAATCTCTTGGTGGAAAAACTTCTTATGAAGCATTTGAATTCTTCTATGGTAAAGATACTTTAGATAAATTTAATATACAAAAGATAAAAGAAGATGAGGTCACATTACAGCCTTATCTTCTTCAATTATAAAATAATCTTTTTAAATACAAACAAGAAACATCTACACTAACTACATATTGCCGCTGTTGCGAGCACAATTATACTTATCATTTACTAACCTTATAACTCTTTATTTTCTTAAAGTAGCTCCTAATGTTTTTTCTAATTCAGCAACAATACCATCCATAACACTAGTAATCTCAGAATCACTTAAAGTTTTCTTTTTATCCCTAAAAATCAAACTATAAGCAACACTTTTCTTTCCAATTCCTATTTTTTCATCTCTATAAATATCAAACAATTTAATACTTTCTAATATTTTTTTAGCTTTTTTAGAAATTATTTTTTCAATTTGACCAACTTCAACATCTTCATTAACAATCATTGCTATATCTCTTTCCACAGCTGGAAATTTTGGTACTTCTACATATTTTTTATTTGACTTAGCATATCTTACAATCTTTGTAATATTAACTTCTGCTAAATAAACTCTTTTTTCGATGCCATAATTCATCAAAACTTCTGGATGTACCTCACCAATTGTCGCAATAATATCAATTCCTACTTTTAGGTTAGCACATCTTCCTGGATGATAAGAACCATTTTTAGTTTCTTTTTCTATATCATATTTACTAACTCCCGCTTCTTCTAAAACATTTTCTATTATTCCTTTTAATACATAAAAATCTATATTATCTCCATACATACCAATTGTTAAAATGTTTTCTTGTAAAGGTACTTCTCCTTTTTCTATTTCTTCGTTCATGTTTTTATAACTTCTTGAAATATCAAATAGTTTTACATTTAAATTTTTCTTATTATTGTTTCCCTCTAAAATTTGCATCATACTAGGAATTGTTGTGGGTCTCATCAATTTATATTCATCACTCAATGGATTAATTATAGTAATTGATTTATCTATTACTTCTTTGTCTATATTTGATTTTTCTAAGTCTTTTTCACTTACAAAACCATATGTATAAATTTCTGAAAATCCATTGTTTACTAGAGTTTGTTTTATTTTACTTTCTATTTTTTGTTCTTTGTTTCTTACTCCTAATGTTGTATCTGCTTTAATCAAGGTTGTCTCTAACTTATCATACCCATAAAATCTTACTACTTCTTCTGCTATGTCTGCCACACATTGCAAATCCATTCTAAAGTATGGAGCAACTACTTTATCGCCTTCTACTTTGATTTCTAACTTTTCTAATATATTAGTCATTTCCTCTTTACTTATGTTAGTTCCCAATAATTGATTAATTCTATTTACATCAAATTTTATTTCATTTATTTTTTGCTTTGTTGGGTAAATATCAATTTTTCCTTCTATTTTTTCTCCAGCACCAATTAATTCTACTAATTCTATGGCTCTGTTTATCGCTCTTAAAGCATTTTCAGAAGATAATCCCTTTTCAAATCTAGAAGAGCTCTCTGTTCTTAGTCCTACTTTTTTAGCTGTTTTTCTTATGTTACCACCATTAAATACTGCAGACTCAAATACAACTGTTGATGTATCTTTTTCTATTTCAGAGTTTAATCCACCCATTACTCCTGCAATTGCAACTGCTTTTTCTTCATCTGCAATTACTAAGTCATTACTATCAAGTTTTCTCTCTTGTTCATCTAATGTAGTTATTTTTTCCCCATCATTTGCTCTTCTTATTGTAATATGTTTCCCCTTAATTGATTCAATATCAAAAGCATGCATTGGTTGCCCCATCTCTAACATAACATAATTAGTAATATCAACAATATTATTAATACTTCTTATTCCACAAGCTTTCAATCTTCTTTGCATCCAATCTGGTGAAGGACCTATTTTAACATTTTTAACCATTCTAGCAATATAACGATAACATAAATCAGGCGCTGTAATATCTACTGTTAATCCTTCTATATTTTTCTTGTCTTCTACTATTAACTCATCTATATTTTTTCTAGGATTTTTAAATTCTTTTCCTAATGATACAGCTGTTTCTCTTCCTAACCCTTCAATTGACAAACAATCTGGTCTATTAGGTGTAATTTCAAAATCTATAATATCTTCTTTTAATTTTAAAACATCAACAATATCTTGACCTAATTCTTTTTCTAGACTTTTATCTAAAATCATTATTCCATGTTCAATTTGTCCAGGATAATTTTCTATATCTAATCCTAATTCGCCTACAGAACACATCATACCACAAGATTCAACTCCACGTAAAAGTCCTTTTTTTATTTTTACTCCACCTGGTAATTCTGAACCATCTTTTGCAATTGGAACGATATCTCCTTCTTTTATATTATTTGCACCTGTTACAATTTGGACTTTTTCATTTCCTAAGTCTATTTGAGTTATAACAAGATGATCAGAATCTTCATGTTTTTTTATTTCAAGTATTTTTCCAACAACAACATTTTTTATATCATTTCCTTTTTGTTCAATTGTTTCCACTTTTGAACCTGTCATTGTTAAAATATCTCCTAGCTTTATACTATCAACATCAATATCACTATATTCTTTTAACCATTCAACACTTGCTTTCATTTGATTTCTTTCCTTTCTTTTTTACTTTTATCTTTCATAATTTGTATATTCTCTTTTAACTTTGCTACTTTCCCTAAAAGCATATTCTAAATTTTTAGATTCTTCTCCTATGGAAAGTCCTTCTATAAAATCATTTCTTTTTTGTCTAATTGTCTTAATATGTACATCAGCTTTATCATCTGGTATTAATTTAAATCCACCTATTGTTTCTACTGCTGTATAATTTGGATTTTTACTGATAAAATCCATACTTTCTTTTATTGAATATACTTTTTCTTTTTTTGGTCTTTTATTAAAAAATCCCATTATCTTAACACTCCTTATAAGAAATAAATCTTTATTTCAAATTATTTTATTAAAATTGTTTTAAAAATCTTACATCATTTTCAAATAGCAATCTCATATCATCTATTCCGAATTTTGCCATTGCAATTCTTTCTACACCAAATCCAAAGGCAAATCCTGAATATTCTTCTGGATCTATTCCACAATTTTTTAATACATTTGGATGAACCATTCCACATCCTAGTAACTCAATCCATCCTTCTTGTTTACATACTCTACAACCTTTTCCTCCACAAACAAAGCAAGATACATCTGCTTCAGCACTTGGCTCTGTAAAAGGAAAATGATGTGGTCTAAATCTTATTTTTGTGTTCTCTCCTAAACACTTTTTAGCAAACATCTCTAATGTTCCTTTTAAATCTGTCATTGAAATATTTTTGTCTACTACTAAACCCTCTATTTGATGAAATACTGGAGAATGTGTAGCATCTACACTATCAGAACGATAAACTGTTCCTGGGCAAATTATTTTGATTGGTGGTTTTTTATTTTCCATTACTCTTGCCTGTACTGGAGATGTTTGGCTTCTAAGCACAATATCATTTGTAATGTAAAAAGTATCTTGAATATCTCTTGCTGGATGATCTGGTGGTGTATTTAATTTATCAAAATTATAAATTGCCTTTTCTACTTCTGGGCCATCTGCAATTTCATATCCCATTCCTAAAAATATATCTTCTACTTCACTAATTATTTGTGTAATTGGATGTAATGATCCTAATTCAACCTTTTTACTAGGTTCTGTAACATCTATATTTTCTGTTTCTAATCTTTTTAATAGTTCCTCTTTTTTTAACTGTTTTTCTTTATCTTCAACTAAACAACTTAGTTCATCTCTTACTTGATTTACTAAGCTTCCAATTACTGGTCTTTCTTCTGGGCTTAAAGCTCCCATTCCTCTTAATACAACTGTTAATTCACCTTTTTTACCTAAATATTTTACTTTAATTTCATTTAGTTCTTTAATATTTTCACATTTCATTATTTCTTGTTTTGAATTTTCTTTAATTTTTTCGATTTGCTCTTTCATTTAAAAATATCCTCCCTTTTAATATGGTTTATAAATGCCTGTGCTCTTGTATTTTCCATATTGATTTTTATAAGCCTTTTCTAATCGTCTATTTTTTTCTTTTCCAAAATTTTCTTTCTTGTTTCCATTTGCATCTTGTAACATTAATGTCTTTTTTCTCTTAAAATAAAGTATAATCTTTGAAAACCAAGTTTTTTTATTTTCAAAATTAAATGTAATTACATACATTCCAAATGAATTGGTCGTTACATTTACAGAAAATTTCTTTTTTGGAAAATCTTTTTTAGTTTCTTCAATATTTTTTTCTACATCTTCATAATTATAGACCTTAGAGTCTAAATAATATTCCAAGCATTTACTAGTTTCTTTCATTTTTCATCAACATCCTTTATTAAATTTTATTTTAAATTTAATTTCCATCTAAAAAGCCATTCCTCCTATATATAACATAGGACGAAATGGCTTATCTTTCGTGGTACCACCTAATTTTATTAGTTTAATATCTAACCTCATTATAGTTTTAACGGTTCAACCGCTTTTTCCTACTTATCTCTTTTCAGAAAAAGACCTAAAAAGTGAAATTTCAATCTACAAAATATAAATGATTTCCAGCCTAGATCATTTTTCTCTCGAATATTTTTTTAATAGATTTACTATGCTTTTTAATTGGCTCTTTTTATTATAGTTATTATTTTAACATATTTTGCCTATTTTTTCAATACTTTTTGTTTGTTTTTATTAAAATTATTGTATTTATTTTTATCTTATGTTAAAATATATTAGGATTATATGAAGGAGTGAAGTTATATGAATATAAAAAGAAAAATATTTATTTCATTATTTTTAATATTAATTTTATTAACGAACTTATCTTTTGCTTCTTATAGTACTGTAACTATGAACGTTGTAGAAGAACCAGTTTGTACTATTGAATTAGGTGAAAACTCAAAATTTGAGAAAAAACTAATTTCTAAAGACTTAAACAATAAAGAAGTAACTATACAATTACAAGTAAAAAATGATGAAGTTGTAAATAAACCTACAGGAGAAATTATGTTAGTTTTAGATAATTCAGATAGTATGAATACTACTGTTTCTGGAGCTACAACAAGAAAAGAATTAATTTTTAACTCTGCTAAAACTTTAATTTCTAATCTTTTAAAAGACAATGAAGAATTAAAAATAGGAATTGTTAGTTTTTCTACTAGTATAGATAGTTCTAAAGAAGGTACACTAGAGGATGCTAATTTAGCTTCTTCTTTAAGTAATGATATTTCTACATTAAACAATGCAATTTCAAACATAAAAGCAGATGGTCCTAGAACAAATTTAGAATCAGGATTAGAATTAGCAAGTGAACAATTTACCAAAACCGATAATAATAAATATATGATTGTTTTAACAGATGGTGTTCCTAATGTAGCTTTAAACTATGATAAAAGTTATTATTCAGATGACGTTATTTCAAAAACAAAATCAAAATTGCAACAATTAAAACAAAGTAATATAAATATAATAACAATGCTAACTGGAATTGATGATGAAACATATATTCCTGCTACAACAACTAAATCATTTGGTGAAATTATTGAAGAAATATTTGGAACAACTTCAAACCCTACTGTTGGAAAATTTTATTATGTAACAGATAATGAAGTAGAATCAATAATAAAAAATGATATTTATAATTCTTTAATACCAGAAAATAAAACATTAAAAGATATTAAAATTATTGATTACTTCCCAGCAGAAATTATTAATAACTTCGATTTTGCATATGTATCAGAAGCAAATATTGGAACAATATCAGCAACAGTTGATAAATCAAATAATTCTATTACTTGGACAATACCTGAACTTGCAAGTGGAGAAACAGCAACTGTTCAATATAAATTAAAATTAAAAGAAAATTTTGATAGTTCAATCGTTAACAAAATATTAAATACAAATCAAAAAGTTGACGTTATTTACCAAGACTTTAATAACAAAGAGCAAACTAAAACATCTGATATATCACCTAAGTTAAAACTTACTGAACCACCAACAACTTTACCAAAGGCAGGTATAACAACATTTATAGTAACTGGAAGTATTGTTGCAATTAGTATCCTTATATTCTCAACAGCAAAGTTGTTAATTATTAATAGAAAAATGAAATAATATATAAAATCTATTTATATAAAAAGAACAAATTATTATACTAAAAGAATAATTTGTTCTTTTTTATTTTTATAACTTATTATATTTCTTCTTCAATATATAATAACCTATTATATTTAGAAACTCTATCTGTCCTACAAGGTGCTCCTGTTTTTATTTGGCCAGCATTTACTCCTACTGCTATATCAGCTATTGTAGTATCTTCAGTCTCTCCTGATCTGTGTGATATTACTGTTTTATATCCACTTTGTTTTGCCTTTTGTATTGTATATAAAGTTTCTGTTAATGTTCCAATTTGATTTGGTTTTATCAATATGGCATTTGCAACATTTTTTTCAATTCCTCTTTCTAACCTTTTTGGATTTGTTACAAATAAGTCATCTCCTACTAATTGAACTTTATTTCCTAACCTCTCAGTTAATACTTTCCATCCTTCCCAATCTTCTTCTGCTAAACCGTCTTCAATAGAAAAGATAGGATATTTATTACACAATTCTACAATATATTCTATCATTTCTTCTTGTGTTTTATATTGTTTTGTTTTCCAAAAATAATATCCTTGTTTATTAATCTTTTTTGCTTCTTCATACATTTCTGTACTAGCAATATCAAGTGCTAATTTTATATCTTTTCCTGGTTCATATCCAGCTTTTCTTATAGCTTCTATTATAATATCTAAAGCTTGTTCTTCGTTTTCTAAGTTTGGTGCAAATCCTCCTTCATCTCCAACACCTACACTATAGCCTTTTTCTTTTAATACCTTTTTTAATGTATGATAAATTTCAACTCCTCTTCTCATTCTCTCTGTAAAGGTAATGTTACCAATAGGCATAATCATAAATTCTTGTATACTTATATTATTATCTGAATGTTTTCCTCCATTTAATATATTCATCATAGGAATAGGTAATTCTTTTCCATTTATTCCTCCAATATATTGGTATAAATCTAACCCTAATGAATTTGATGCAGCTTTTGCTACTGCCAAAGAAACTCCTAAAATGCTGTTTGCTCCTAAATTTGATTTATTTGGAGTATCATCTAATTTTATCATTTCTTCGTCAATTTTTCTTTGTTCATATACATTCATTCCTATAATTGCCTTCGCTATTTTCTTATTAACATTTTCTACAGCCTTTTCTACTCCTTTACCTAAATATCTACTTTTATCACCATCACGTAATTCCACCGCTTCAAAGCTTCCAGTAGATGCTCCAGATGGTACAGATGCTTTTCCAACATATCCATCTTCCGTAATTACTTCTACTTGAATAGTAGGATTCCCTCTCGAATCTAAAATTTGAAGTGCTTTTACATCTCTAATACCTAAAAAGTTTTTCATAATTTTCCTCCTTTTTTTAGATATATTATGTACCAAGTATTAAATACGTAAACACTTTAAATCAATTAATTTTTAATTTTAATTATGAAGCTTTTTTGTTTCTTAATTCTGTTGCATATTTTAAAGAGACTTCATTTATTTCTCCCGAAGAAATTCTTGCAATTTCCTCTATTACTTCATTTTCATTTAATAATCGTATTTTAGTCTTTGTTCTATTATTATTTACATCTTTACTAATAAAATAATTATGGTCTGCATTTGCAGCAATATTTGGTAAATGTGATATACACATTACTTGATGTTCTTTAGCAATTGCTTTTAATTTTTTAGCAACTGCATTTGCAGCTTTTCCACTAATTCCTGTGTCAATTTCGTCAAATACTAACACTGGCATTTTATCAGATTCAGCTAAAACTTTTTTAATTGCCAACATTATTCTTGACATTTCTCCTCCAGATGCAATTTTTGAAAGTTCTTTTTCTTCTTCTCCAACATTTGTAATAATAGAAAATACCACTTTATCTTTTCCATTTTTTAGGTAGCCATTTTCTAAATAACTTACATTCACCTTTATTTTAGCATTTTTCATTTCCAAATCAATTAACTCTTCATTAATTTCCTCACTTAACTTACAAGCACTCTCTTTCCTTTTCTCATGCATTTTTTGCGCAATAATATTCATTTGGTCTTCAATGTTCTTTAACTCTTTTTTTAATTTATTTGTATAATCTTCTAAATTTTCAATACGATTTATCTCCTCTTTTATTTCTTGTTTGTAATTTAAAATTTCTTCAATAGTATTTCCATATTTTCTTTTTAATGAATGTATTAAATCTAAACGTTCTTCTATATAATTTCGTTCTTCTTCATCAAAATAAATATCACTATTATAATTTTCTATATCTCTTGTAAGTTCTTGTAATTCATAATATATATTTTTTAAATTAGCTGATACTTTTTCGTATTTTTCGTCAATATTCTCAATTTTTTCTAAAGCCCTAATAGCCATACTAATACTATCAATTCCATTATCAGCTATTAATCCTTCAGCTTCTTGCAAATTTTGCGAAATTTTTTCAGAATTCATTACTATTTTTCTTTTTTCTTCTAATTCGTATTCCTCTTCTGTTTTTAATTCTGCTTTTTCTATTTCGTCAAATTGGTATTTTAGTAAATCTAATTTCCTTTGTTTTTCTTTTTCATCACCATAATTGGCTTTTAATTCACTTTTTATTTTGTTATATTTCTCATACAAAATATAATATTTATTTAAATTGCTTTCTATTTTTTCTCCTATAAATCCATCTAAATATTGTAAATGTAATTTATTGTCTAATAAATTTTGGTTATCATTTTGACCGTGAATTTCAATAAATTCTTTCATAAATGTTCTTAATTCATTTACAGTTACCATTCTTCCATTAATTTTGCACATATTTTTTCCATTTAAATTTATCTCTCTTGAAACAATTATATTTCCGTCTTCTGATTTTTCATTTTTAGGATCATACATGCATAATTCAACAAAAGAATTGTTTTCTCCTCTACGAATCATATCTTTTGAAAATCTTCCTCCTGATATAATTTGTAAAGAATCAATAATTAATGTTTTTCCAGCTCCTGTTTCTCCTGTTAATACGTTTAAGCCTTTGTTTAAATCAATTGTTAAATCTTCTATTATTCCTATATTTTTTATATGTAATGTTGTTATCATGTTATACCTCCTAAAAATTTTTACTAAAAAAATGTTCGCTTTTATTGTATATACAATTTTAAAAATTGTCAATACTTTTTTACGAACATTTTTTCTTTTTTATATTTATAATTATAATTTAGTAAGAATCAATTATAATGTCCAGGCTTTAGCTCTCCCTATAATACTTAAATTTTATTTAATGTCTTTTCATTTTATTTAAAAAGAAAATCTAATACAAGAAAATAAGGCGCTTTCACTCAGGCTCAAAATTATTTATCATATGAATTTAAACTTTTCGAATGTAATTGGAGTAATCTTAGAATTTTTTAAATAATTTAATGGAAAATGTTCACGTCGAGCTTTAGCTCGGACTAAGTGAAAGGGTGCCATTAAATTATTTTAGAAATTCTTAGATTATGTATTGAACCGAGAAAAGTTTAAATTCATATAATAATAATTTTGCCCGTGAACATTACTCATTTTCTTGTAAAAGATTTTCTATTTTTCATTCCAATCAAACGTCATTAAATAAAATTTAAGTATTATAGGGAGAGCTAAAGCCTGGACATCATAATTATTTTTTACAATCTATAACTAGCAATCATCAACAAATTCCTCAAATACTAAATTTGCCAAATCAATTCCTTTATTTGTTAACTTAATATGATTTAAATCAACTTCTATTAATCCTTCTTCTACTAATTTATTTAAATTTTCACGATATAAAAAAATAGGATTATCAATAAACTTTTCCTTAAATCTTGCTATATCAACACCTTGTATTTTTCTAAAACCTAACATCATAAATTCATTTTTCTTATCTTCTAAACTTTGACTTTCTTCTATTTGTATATTTTCTTCTTTCCTATTGTTTTCTATATGTTGAATATATTCTTCAACATTTATAGTATTAGAAAATCTAATGCCATTCAAATATGAATGAGCAGCAACTCCAAAACCAATATATTCTTCCTGATTCCAGCAATTTAAATTATGTCTTGATTCTTTTCCCAATTTAGCAAAATTAGAAATTTCATAATGATTATATCCATTTAACTCTAATGTATTTTTTACATACCAATACATATTTCGTTCTAAATCTTCATCTGGTAATTTAATCTCACCATTTTCTAACATTTTTTCAATTGGTGTATTTTCTTCTATTATTAAAGAATATACACTAATATGCTCTGGCTCTAACTTTATTATATTTTGTAATGTATTTTTTAGATCTCCAATCTTTTGTCCTGGAATCCCTATCATTAAATCTATATTGATATTTTTAAATCCAGTTTCTCTAGCTAGTTTGTATATCTCTAAAAATTCTTGATATGTATGAATTCTTCCTATTTTTTTCAAAATATCATTTTTTGTACTTTGAAGTCCTATACTTAATCGATTTATTCCTGATTTTTTGTAATCATTTAACTTTTTTGTATCAACTGTTCCTGGGTTTACTTCAATTGTTATTTCTATATCTTTAAATTCTATTAAATTACATTTTAACTTTTCTTTTAATTCACTTAATATTTCTACTATATATATACTATCTATATACGATGGTGTACCTCCGCCTATATAAATACTAGTTACTTTATAATTTGAAAAATCAAATTCTTCTATTTCCTTTTTCAAACTTTCTATATATTCTTTTACTTCACTACATTTATTAGAATAAGAAACAAAATCACAGTAATAACATTTCTGTTTACAAAATGGTATATGTATATAGATTCCTAATTCATTTAACATTTAATTATCACCTTTTCCTTTTAAAAGTTGCCAAAAGATATTTTATTCTTTTGGCAATTATGTTTAAAATAGTAACCGTTTTAGTTACTTAGCAAGTTCAATTATTTTTTTCAATCTATAATTTACTCCTGATTTTCCTATAGGCTCTTTTAATATTTTTCCTAAATCAGTTAATGACATATCTGGATTTTCTAATCTTAACTTAGCTATTTCTTTTAAATTATTATTTAATTTATTAAATTCTCCTGTTTTTTGTAATTTTTTTATAGCTGCTATTTGCTCAATTGACGCATTTAATGTTTTATTTAAATTTGCTGTTTCACAATTAACTAGTCTATTTACTTTTCCTTTCATCTCTTTTTTGACTCTTATTTCTTCAAATCTCATAACTGCTTTGTTTGCACCAATCAATGCTAAAAATTTTGAAATTTCTTCACCTTCTTTAATATAAATAGAATATTTATTCTTTGTTGTCATTTTTTTGCTTCTTATTCTTAGCTTTTCTAATATTTTTATAGAATCTTCTAAATTTTCCTCTTGATTTAATACAATCTCTAAATGATATTTATTTTCAGGATTATTAATAGAACCCGAACCTAAAAATAACCCTTTTATTATTGCTTTTAAACATTCTTTATCTTCCTGTTCTATGACATCTTCTTTCAATGAAATTTCGGATTTATTGTATTTCATAATTTGTTCTATTTCTGATATCTTTAATTTTATTACAAAATTCTTTCCGATTTATCTCTATATTGTGATTTATATTTAAATTAGCTAGTAATTTAGAAAAACGATTAATATTATAATCACTTTCTGTTGAAAATTTAATATTGTTTTTTCCTATAAAATCAATATTTCCTGAAATTAGATATCCCATTAATTCATATTCTACCATTTTCTTATTTGTCAAATTACTATTCTTATTTAATTCTTGTTTTATTTCAGATGAAAAAGACATTACATTTTCCTTTCCTAACTTAGTTTTGTAATTATTATCCTATCATTTCCATATAAATCTTTTTTGCTATATGTATTTATATATCTTTCTTTATTTTTAATGATTCCTATAACATCTTCTTTTTGATCATAACCAATTTCAAAACATAAATATCCATTAAATTTTAAGTACTTTTCACTCTCATTTATAATTTTCCTGTAAAAGTCCAGTCCATCATACCCTCCATCTAATGCAATTATTGGCTCTTTTTGTACGTCTTTATTTAATTTCTTTATTACTTCTCTTTTTATATATGGTGGATTAGATACTATTACGTCATATTTATCTTCTTTTAAATTTTTAAACAAATCTGATTCTACAAATGTTATTTGATTTTCTACATCATTATTTTTTGCATTTGTTCTTGCTATTTCTAAAGCTTTTTTACTAATATCTACCGCTGTAATTTCACTATTTTCTATATATTTAGCTAATGATATAGCGATTGCTCCACTTCCTGTACATAGGTCTAGAATTTTTTTAGCATTTATTTTTTTTGAAATATTTATAACTTCTTCTACTAATATTTCAGTGTCTGATCTTGGTATTAATACATTTTCATCAACATAAAAATTCATTTTCATAAATTCTTGCATATGCGTAATATGTTGAAGTGGTACGCCACTTATTATTTTTTTTATTGCTTTAAAATAATTTACTTCTTGTCTTAAGCTTAATGTTTGATTATCATATATTAATAAATATTGTCTAGGTTTATTTAATATAAATTGCATTAGAAGTCGTGCTTTTAAGTTTGGTTCTTCTATCCCATTTGTTTTTAAATTAATCATTCCCTTTTTTATTGTTTCTCGTATTGTCATATTAGCACCTTCTTTCTATCCATTTTGCTTTTTTCTATAAAAGTCGCCAAAAATGAAAATTTCTTATTTTGGCAACTTCTAAATTATTCTTCAAAAAACCTTTGAAAATCTTCTTCATTGATTTTTTCTTTTTCTAATAAAGCTTGTGCAATCATATCCAATTTATCTCTGTGTTGTTGTAATAAACTTAATGCATCACTATATGCAATGTCAATCAATTTTTTTACTTCTTCCCCAATCTTATCTCCTATATTTTCACCAAACATTTGCATTTCATAAGGTTCTTTTCCTTGGAAATCAATCGGTCCTAAATTATCACTCATTCCATATTTAGTTACCATATCTCTTGCAATTTTTGTTGCTACTTCTATATCATTACTTGCTCCTGTTGATATATCATTTAATACCAATTTTTCAGCTGCTCTTCCTCCTAATAAAGCTATTAATTTTTCTTGCATTTCTGTTTTTGATATATAATATTTATCTTCGTCTGATTTATACATTGTATATCCACCAGCTACACCTCTTGGTATAATTGATATTTCTTTTACATTTGTTTGTGTTAGTAAATATCTACTTACTACTGCATGTCCTGCTTCATGATAAGCAGTTAATTTTTTATCTTTTTCTGAATATACCCTGCCTCTTTTTTCTAATCCAACTGTTACTTTTTTTACAGCTTCTTCAATATCTAAGTTTTCAATATCTTCATGTTTATTTTTAGTTGCAACAATTGCCGCTTCATTCAATATGTTTTCAAGTTCAGCTCCTGTAAATCCTGCTGTATCTTCTGCAATACTTTCTAAATTTACGTCATCTGATATTTTCTTATCTCTTGCATGAATTTTCAAAATTTCTAATCTTCCTTTTAAATCAGGAACTGGTATTGTTATTTGTCTATCAAATCTACCAGGTCTAAGCAATGCTTTATCTAACATTTCTGGTCTATTAGTTGCTGCTAAAACAATAATCGTTTCTTCAGAACTAAATCCATCCATTTCAACTAAAAGCTGATTTAAAGTTTGATTGTTTTCTGTTTCTGCCCCACTATTAGATGTCCTTCTAGAACCTATTGCATCGATTTCATCAATAAATACTATACATGGTGCCAATTTTCTAGCTTTTTCAAATAATTTTCTAACTCTAGAAGCTCCTAATCCTGCAAACATTTCAATAAATTCAGATCCACTCATAGAAATAAAAGGTACATCTGCTTCTCCTGCAATTGCTTTAGCTATCAATGTTTTACCAGTTCCTGGTTTTCCATATAACAATACTCCTTTTGGTACTCTAGCTCCCATTTTTTTAAATTTCTCAGGTTTTTTTAAGAAATCAACAATTTCAATCATTTCTTCTTTTTCTTCATCTAATCCAGCTACATCATCAAATTTGATTTTTGTTTTTCTTTCTGTATCATCATATACTTTGCCTTTTTCTCCCAATCCTTGCATTTTAAATATCATAATAAATAATGCAAGCATTATAGCTGTTGGTAAAATAGACATTATCATACTTGGTATTTGTGCCAAAATACTTTTTGGCTTTTGTATTAATTCCAGTTCATTTCCTTCAGCTACTTTTGATTGAACTAAATTCATAAAACTCTCTGTTTCCGGAACAATTGATGTTTTCTCTTCTTCTACATCTTTTAGCTTTACTTTTACTGTTGTACTACCTGTAGTCATTTCTACTTTTTCTATATTACCATAAGACAATTCTTTTATTAAATCTGTATATGCTAATGTATTTTCATCTTTTTTACTAGTATTTTTTACCCAAAATATACTTACCAAAGCTATAACTATTACAAATAATATTGATAAACCTATTAACAGCATTGATTTTTTATTTTTCTTTTCATTGTTATTTCCCTTATTTTTGCTCATTTTTCCATCCTTCTTCCTTTTTATATAAATTATGCATTTGAGCCTTCTGCTTCATTTCCCAAGTTTTCTTTTTCTTCTTTATCCTTTTTCTTTTGTTCTCTATTATTTTTTTCTTCTTCTTTATCTTTTTTTCTGCGTTCTTCTTTCTCTTTATTATCTTTTTCTTCTTGCTCCATTTCCTTTTTTACAATCGCTTCTGCTTCTGCTATTTTCATCAATTCTAATTGTTTTTTCATAAAATCTGCTTTTAAAATTAAAATTGCTGCCACTAGATAAATTGCTGCCACTGCAACATACATAACTTGGAAATATTCCATATTAAATGTAACAAAAATATTAACTGCCACATATAACATATTTAAAATAACTGACAATGTTAATGCATATGCTGACATATTAAATACAGCTACATATCTCATTTTTATTCTTGCTAATAATGTTGTAATATACCCAAAGAAGCTTAATAATACAACATTTGAAATTATTGTTAATAAATACATAATAAAAGCATAAATAAATATTGTTAAAAATATGCTAACATATAATGTTACTATTTTACTACTATTCGCATAATTAATAACATCCTGCTTTGTAAATTCACTTACTCCAAATGATTCAAAACTTTCCTTATATGTGTAACTTATAGTCCCAACTACTGAAGAATTCTTTAAAATAATTCTGTCTTTTAAGATAATAGCTCCTTCTTCTGCTTCCGTAATATCATTAATATATTGATTTATTTTTTGTTCATCCTCTGTTTTTGTATCTACTATAATCTTTCCTAAAATTGATTTATCTTCTGGAATTATAATTTCATTTTCTGCCTCTACGTTTATTTTGCCATCCTCATATCTAAATTCAGGAAATTCATTTTGAATATAGTTTACTCCTTTTTGTACTATATTATAAGTTTTATACATCATTCCTGCACAAAGTATAACTGTAAGTATAGCTGTTATTCTTGCTAAGTATCCTAAAGCCCTACCTAAGCCTTCTGATGCCATATCAGGATATTTTTCTATTTTTGTAATTGAATACCAAACTCTCTTAAAAAATCCTGTTTTTGTTTGCTTTTTTTCTTCCTTTTTCTCCTCTTCCATTTACCTATACTCCCTTCTTATGCTAGAATCTACAAATTTTGGATTTACATTAATTATAACTTTATTCCCTATTTTTATATCACTATTAGATATATTACATATAATATGATAAGTTCCAATTCGTCCTATAATTTCATAATTTTTATCTTTTATTTTTATATAAATTTTTTGCTTTTTAAAAAAATCTTTTATATCTCTTACAATATATCTTAATTTATCAATAGTTCTAAACATGTCTCTATTATTTATTATATTAATTCCATCCATATATCCACATGGAATTACGGCTATCTTAGTTTCCGTTTTGGTTTTGTAAGTATTTGAATATCCCACATTAAATCCTTTTGGTAAATCTTTTATTTCTGAGACTGCTGACTCTAAATAACCTATTTTTTTTAGTCCTACATTATTTTCAAAAGATAATCTTCCTAAAAAAGCTGAACCAATTCTTACAGCATTTAGATGCATTTCTCTATATTTTACAAAAGCAGAAGAATTACATACATGTAACATTCCTGTTTCAATCTTATTCATTTTTAACACTTCAATAACATCAATAAATCTCTTAAATTGTAATTTCGTATATTTTTCATCAAAAAAACTAATTGAAAAATGAGTGTATGTTCCTTCTATTTTAACATTTTGTATATTTTTTAATGCTTCTACCATTTCATCTCTTTTTGAATATACAAATCCATATCTTCCAAATCCTGTATCAATTTTTAAATGTACTCTTATTGTTTGATTTTCTTCTTTTCCTATTTTCTCTGCAATTATAATATCTTCTTTTGATCCAATGGTTAATATTATTTTATTTTTTACCAATGTTCTTACATCATCTTCTATTGCAGTAGAAGATAGCATTAAAATCTCTTCTTTGATTCCTTCTTTTCTTAATTTCAGTGCTTCTTCCATTGTTGAAACAGCAAACATAGAAATTCCATTATCAATTAAAAATTTTGTATATTCTACAATTCCCATCCCATATCCATTACCTTTTACTACAGCAATAATCTTAACATCTTTTCCTGCATCATCTTGTCCACTTTTTTTTGCATATTCTTTTATTTTATTAATATTGTGTCTTAAATCTTCCTTATTAATAACTAATGTGTTCAATTTTATTACTCCTTATTATTATTTTGCTATTTTTCTTTTTATTTGTCTTATTGTTCTAAATGCTTTTTCTGAAAAACGATATAATTTATAAGTAATTGGTTTAAATGGCATATAGATTTCTCCTATCCATTCAATAAGATCTGCACCAAATCCCTGTTTAAATCTATATAATCCATATTGCGGATGTGTTTTTTCAACATTTCCAACAACACCCCTAAAGTCATATATGTCATCATGTCTTGCAATTGCCATTTTTATCATTTCCCATTGAAGTAAATAATTTGGCATTAAGTTTCTATGTTCATTACTACTTGCACCATATAAATACCATGTTTTGTTTCCATAGAATATTGGTATAACACCTGATATTGGCTTATCTTCATAATATGCCATAAGAAGTTTCATATGATCTGGTCCTAAACAATCATACATTTTTTCAAAGTAAGATAATGGTCTGGTAATAAAGTTATCTCTTTCTCCTGTTGTTAGCATTATTTTATGAAAATCTTTTAAATCTTCTCTTTTTCCTTCTTTTATTACAACTCCCTTCTTTTGTGCTAAACGTACATTATATCTCCACTTTTGTTTAAATCCTGCTAAAATTTCTTCTTCTGTTTTATTCTTTATATTTAATTGCATTACAAACCTTGGTTGAATTTCATCTTTAAAATCTTTTGCATCATCTTTTATTTTATAACCTAAATTAGTAACAATATCTCTAAATGTTTTGTCACTTTTCAAAACGTCTGGTTCTATTCTTAAAACAATAGCATTATATTTTTTTGCTAGTTCTTTTGCTCCATCTGTTAATTGCTTCATTACTGCAATATCATGTATATCACATACTGGCCCTCTTGATGCATACATAATATTTCCAAAAATAGGCATTTTTCGAATCCATACACATAAAGAACCTATAATATTTCCATCTTCATTTTCTGCAAGTATGACTTCTGGCTTCCAATTTGGTTTCTTTACTTCTGCCCACTCTAATGATTGTTGAAAGTTACATCTTTCATTTTCTTCTAAAAATTTTTTATATTCTTTTTTTGATTCTTCACTATCTACAAATCTCATTACTTCTCCTTGTCCAATCGTCGATATTTAAAAAATAGGCTTTTTAAAATCTTCAATTTGTGTCTTTTTTATTATTTACAATACAAACGTATTTTACACTAAATTGCAAAAATTTACAAGTAATTTATATTTAAGTTTTAGTATTTTGTAGAAATAAAATTAAAACTTATATAAAACTAATAAATTTTGTATATTTTCGTTTTGTAGAAAACTATCCATCACTTATTTCTAACAATTTAAAAAGTACAAGAAGTATTTCAACAAATTAATTAACCTTAAAGATAGACAACGTTAGTTATAACATTTTACATTTATTTCCTAAAAATACCAAAATTACACACTACATAGATTATATATTCTAAAAAAATATTTAAATAATTAATTATTGTTAAAATTAATATGAGAAATCCTATTTTAGTGGGATTTCTCATATTTTTATTTATTCTCTTCTTTAAACCTTTTAAGCTAATCTTATATCCATTTGCCTCAAATCTCGAAATTAGTTTTTAAATCACATTTTAAAACTAATTTAATATAAATTTTTTTCAATACAAATATATTGTTGTATTTCTATAAAAGCATAAATTTTTACGAAGTTCCTTTAAAAATTTTTGTAAATTATTTTACAACTATATTAACTAATTTTTTAGGTACAACTATTTCTTTTACAATAGTTTTTCCATCTATTCTCATCTTTACATTTTCAATTTTTTTTGCCGTCTCTTTCATTTCCACTTCAGTATACGAAACTGGTACTTGTACTTTTCCTCTTAATACACCATTGACTTGTACTACCATTTCATATGTATCATTCTCTAATTTTGATTTATCGTATGTAGGCCATGATTCATATGCAATTGTTTCTTTATTATTAAACACTTCACTCCATATTTCTTCTGTAATATGTGGAACAATTGGATTCATTAATTTGATAAAATTTTTAGCATATTCCAAATTCCATGATTTTTCTTTATAAACTGCATTTACAAATATCATCATTTGTGAAATTGCAGTATTAAAATTTAATGTTTCATAATCATCCGTTACTTTTTTTACTGTTTGATTATATATTTTATCTAAATTTGGATTATCTTTAAATTCTCTTTTTTCTTCATGATATAATCTCCAAACACGATCCAAGAATTTTTTTATACCTCTAACTGCTTCATCATTCCATGGCTTGTCAGCCTCAAGTGGTCCCATAAACATTTCATACATTCTAAGTGTATCTGTTCCATATTGCTTTTCTATATCATCTGGATTTACCACATATTTTGGAAAACGTTTGCCCATTTTTATACCATTTGAGCCTAATATCATACCTTGATGAACAAGCTTCTTGAATGGTTCTTTAACACTAACCAACCCTTGATCAAATAAGAAATTATTCCACATTCTAGAATATAATAAATGTCCGACTGCATGTTCTGGACCTCCTATGTATAAATCTACTGGCATCCAATGTTCAATTAATTTTGGATCAGCAAACATTTTATCATTTTTAGGATCTAAATATCTTAGAAAATACCAACTTGATCCAGCAGAGCCTGGCATTGTAGATGTTTCTCTAACACCTTTCACTCCATTTATCTCAACACTTTTCCATTCAACAGCGTTCTCTAATGGTGCCTTGCCATTTTTTCCCTTATAATCATCCATCATTGGTAGTGTTAATGGTAACTCGCTATCTTTAAGTACTACATCTTTTCCATTCTCTAGATGAACAATTGGAATAGGCTCTCCCCAGAATCTTTGACGTGCAAAAATCCATTCTCTTATATGGTAATTATTTTTTCTTTTTCCACACCCCATTTTAACTAGTTTTTCTGTAATAGCCTTTTTGGCTTCTTCAACAACTAATCCTGTAAATTCTTCACTATTAATTAATTTGCAATTATTATTTAAATAATCTTTTTTTTCAAAAGCACATTCTTTAGTATCACGACCAGCTATTACTTGAATCATAGGCAAATTGTATTTTTGTGCATATTCAAAATCTCTTTGATCATGACTTGGAACCGCCATAACAGCCCCAGTACCATAAGTAGCTAAAACAAAATCTCCTAAAACTATTGGCACTTCTTTACCATTAACAGGATTAATTGCAAATATTCCTTCCAACTTAACACCACTTTTGATTTTATTAAGTTCTGTCCTGTCGAAATCTGATTTTTTTGCAGTTTTTTCTCGATATTTGACTACTTCATCCCAGTTTTTTATTCTATCTTTTAATTTATCCACTAATTCATTTTCAGGTGCCAACACCATAAATGTAATACCATATATAGTTTCTATACATGTAGTAAATATTGAAAATTTGCCACCATCTTTAATTTTAAATTCAACTTCTACACCTTCAGATTTTCCAATCCAATTTCTTTGCATCTCTTTTGTAGATTCTGGCCAATCAAGTTCATTTAATCCATCTAATAGTTTTTCAGCATATGCAGGCATATCTATAATCCATTGTTTCATATTTTTACGTACTACAGGATATCCTCCTCTTTCACTCTTACCATCTATAACTTCGTCATTCGCCAAAACAGTACCTAATTCTTCACACCAATTAACTGGCATATCTATTTGTTTAGCCAATCCAGCCTCATATAGTTTTTTGAATATCCATTGAGTCCATTTATAATAGCTAGGATCACTAGTAGATATTACTCTATCCCAATCATATGAAAATCCTAATCTTTCTAATTGACCTTGGAATGTTTTAATATTTTTTTGTGTGAATTCAGCAGGATGATTTCCTGTTTGTATTGCATATTGTTCAGCAGGAAGACCAAAAGAATCATATCCAATTGGATGCAGAACATTATATCCTTGCATTCTCTTCATACGTGATATTATATCTGTTGCAGTATAACCTTCAGGGTGCCCTGCATGAAGCCCCACACCAGATGGATATGGGAACATATCAAGTGCATAATATTTAGGTTTTGAAAAATCCCATATATTAACTTTAAATGTATTGTTTTCTTTCCAATAATTCTGCCACTTTTTTTCTATTTCTGTAAAATTATACATTTTATATCTCTCCTTTTATTATTTGGTAGTGTAAACTAATTTTATATTATATTTAGTTACACACCTGTATTTTCAAGGTTTATATCATTTTTTGCAATAAAAAATGATCTCCCCTTTTTTTATGGTATAATTGTTACAATGAATAACCAATAATTACCATAAAGGAATGGTGTATCATGTATACAATTATACCTCTATTACTAGCTCATATTCAAGAGCTAAATAAACAAATTTTATTTTTATTCAAATTTATTGTTAAAAATATACCTTTAAACTTAGAAAAATCTAAAGATGATTCTTTGTTTTCTCCTAAATACAATAAATTAAAAGTTGATAAATTGCCTTTGATTAAAGTTCCTGAAAAGAAAGATTACAAGCAACTTTTAAATCAATATCTTAAAGAACATGATAAGCCTTTGAAACCTAAGTTAATAAAAATAAGCCAGCTAAGTCGACTTCTACTGGAGCGGTTAAGCAACAGCTTACGAACTATAACACTCTCTTTCTAAAAACATTATATATGAAATCTTCTTAAAATTCAATGGGAGTATGGGGAATTTTGTTATTTTATAGTATAATAAGTTTAAATTTAAGCCAATTATTAAAGGAGATATTTAATGAACGAAATAAAAGAATACAATGACTTATCAATAAATAAATATGGTACAATTGGTTCGCTAATGAATGGATATTTAGATTCTTATTTAAATAGAGATGAAATTGAAGTTATTAATAAAAATATAGACATTCTAAATAAGAAACTGGAAGATTTTAATATATTTAAGTATAAGATTATAAATAGATATAAAATTAGAAATTTAATTGTGAAAGTTCTTTCAGAAGAAAAAGACGATTTTATAGAAATTGCTGTAGATTTATTAAATTTGTCAGAAGACAATTTTGAAAATATTATAGATGGATTTATGAAACTAATAAAAAATGATATTGATGTATTATACTATAATCTTTGGAAAAAACATGGAGTAGATTACGCAATAGAAATAAAAGGAAATTTGACTGATAAAGACGAAATTGAAAGAGCACTAAAACAAATAGAATTTGATGGCAAATATGCCATTAGTTCATCCTACTTACAATGAAAACATTTATAACATATATTTAGATAAGATATTTACTAATGCATCATATCGAGATGATTGGAATAAATTCTTAGAAGATATAGAAAATAGTTAAAGGAGAATAATAAAAATGAGTAAATATTATGACAATATTAGCAAAGAAATAAAAGATTATTTTGAAATTTTAGAACCAAATTTCCCAGAATGGTTAAATGAATATATAGATACAAAAGAATTATTATCACAGCAATATATTAGTGTTACTTGTGGCACTATTTATTCGGACTTATTTGAAAGCGATTTTTTCTTTTCAAGTCTAGACCATTCTGTTGCAGTTGCTTTAATTGTTTGGCATTTTACACATGATAAAAAACAAACTTTATCTGGATTATTTCACGATATAGCAACACCTGTATTTAAGCATTGTATAGATTTTCTTAATGGAGATTATATGACTCAAGAATCAACAGAAGATTTGACAACAGAAATAATAAAAAATTCAAAAGAAATTATGACCTTATTAAAAAGAGATAATATTAAAATATCAGAAATAGATAATTATCATTTATATCCTATTGCTGATAATGATACACCTAAATTATCTGCTGATAGATTAGAATATTCACTATCAAATGCTTTATTTACTTATAGATTATTAGATTCAGAAATCATTAAAGAAATATATGATGATATTGAAATACAAACTAACGAAGAAAAAGAAATTGAATTAGGATTTAAAACTAAAAAAATTGCTAGAAACTTTGTTAAGGTTACGAGCCGATTATCCGTTATATATCGTGAAGATAGAACTAGATATTCTATGCAATTAATTGCTGATATTCTAAAAAAATTAAGTGATGAAAACAAAATTTCTAAAAAGGATTTATATGAATTAAAAGAAAGTGAAGTAATAGATATTATAGAATCTTCTAAATATAATGATATTTTTAATATTTGGAGAAATGCTAAAAAAGTAAAAACATCAAAAGAAGAACCTCAAAATGTTTATTATGTACATCATGGAGCAAAGATTAGATATATTGATTCACTATTTAATGGTGAAAGGATTTCAAAGTGTTGTAAAATTGCTAACAAAATGATAGAAAATAATTTATCTTACGATATGAATAATTATGTATATTTAGATTTTAATTTCTGATAATAAAGGGTATGGGAATTCCCATACTAGAATTTATGCGGGAGTATAAATTCAGTGCTGGCTAGACACAAATTTTAATTTCAAATTTAAAAATATATAAAAAGAGGATGAAATTATTTTGATATTTTTTTCTCTTTTTTTATAGTATTTATATAAAATAAAAACTCACGAACTTTTCAGTCCGTAAGTTGATTTCAAATGGAGCAGGTAGTGGGAATCGAACCCACGTCATCAGCTTGGAAGGCTGAGGTTCTACCATTGAACTACACCTGCATTAATATAAAATTATAATTGTCAGGATTTGGAGCAGGTAGTGGGAATCGAACCCACGTCATCAGCTTGGAAGGCTGAGGTTCTACCATTGAACTACACCTGCAAAGTTTTCCTCCTGACAATTATAGATTATAAATGTTTTTTACTATTTTGTCAATAGTAATATCAAAATTTTTTTATTTTTATTTTGCAAATATAAAAATTATTCCAACTATAATAGCTACTATTCCACCAACCAATGAAAACATTGCATTCTGGTTTGATTTATTAATTAAGTCTTCTTCTGACTTTGTCGTTACAATAAAAGGTTTCTTCTTATCTTCTGGTTTGCCAATATGTATAGTGTCCCCAACTCTAAAAGCTTCTCCTATTACATATAAATTTTGATTTTCTTCTATAGTTTCCTCTGTCATTTTAAATCCTAATGTTTCTGCTCCAAATCTATTAACTGAGAATGAATTAAAGTATCTATAATTACTCAAATTATTCTTTGGTTCAAATCTATCAAATGTCTTTGGTATATCTAAATCACAGCCTACTCCATTTATCTCTAAAACAACATTTTCTTCTGAACTATCATCTTTCATATATATATCTTGACTAGATTTTTCTTCAGATATTGTATTTTCATGTTTATTTATTCTTGTTTTCAAATTTCCTTCACTATCTCTATACTGTTCTCTTTCTTCAGTAACTTGGGCTAGTTTTGATTTACAATATGCAACTTTTCTATTTGAAAAAGGTGTCTCTATTAAATTGTTAGCAACGATTTTTCCTTTTAATTCTACAAATTCTCTATATTGATCCCCTACTCCAGTAGAATCCATTTGAGTAAACATATCTCTTAACTCTGAAATATTTTTTGTTTGTAAATATTTTATTTCTGTAACATGTGCTTGAATTTTTGGTCTAATATAAAATATTGTTGCCAATCCTCCAACAATTAAGATTATCGCTATTATTATACTCATTTTGTTCCTCCTAGTTATTGTTATTCATTTCATTTTTTAATTTTTCTAATTCTGCATTTATACTATTTTCTTTATCCATTTGTGCAAATGGATCTGATTCGCTTTCTTGGATTCCTGATACCTCAGAAAATGCATCTGCTTGTGATTCTTTTTGTGAAATTTTTTCTTCCATTTTATCCATTTTAGCAAAAGCACTTTTACTATCCATTCCACCTAATGTTTTTGCCATTTGAGATTTTGCATCAGCCATTCTACTTCTTGCTACAAGCATAGCTTGTTTACTTCTTGCTTCTTCTAATTTTTGTTTTAATACATCTACTTGTGTTTTTATTTCATTTACTTGTCCTTCCATTGAGTTTACCATTTCTTGATATTGTGCAACCATTTTATCTTGTTTTACTTTGTTTTCTAATGCTTGTCTTGCTAAGTCTTCATTTCCTTGCTCCAAACATGTTTTAGCTTTAGCTTGCCACATATTAGATTGTTCCTGAGCTGTTGCTAATTGTTTTTTTACTTGATTACAACTTCCCATTGCTGTTCCTAACCCTTGTGTAGCCTTTCTTAATTGATCTTCCATATCAATTATAATTTGTTTTACCATTTTTTCTGGATTTTCTGCCTTATCAATTAAATCATTGATATTTGCCTTTACTAAATCACTGATCCTTTCAAATATTGCCATTTTAAATTCCTCCCTTTTTTCTTTTAATTTCTCTTTTTAAATAAAGTTTTTAATAATAATCCTGTCCCTGCTGCTACCATTCCAAAAATTAATATATAATCAAACATTGAAGTAGTAACAAAATTAATTCTGATACTCATAATAATAGAAACAATAATGAATACTACGCTTAACACTATTAGTATTTTAGCTGCAATAGATTTATTATTAATAAAATACCATATAATACCAATAATAAGTGGTATAGTTACAGTTCCAGAAGATAAATCAAATCCTCCTATTTGCCATACATACCAACTACTATGTACCATCACTCTTTTACTTAACATAAATAATCCAGCACCTAATAACACAATTCCAATAAAAAATTGTAATAGATCATTTCCTCCCGAATCTTTTTCTTCTTGTTTTGGCATTTTTATCTCATTTAATTCTCCTGATGTATTTTTTTCATTTTTATTCAATTTCAATTTCACCTCCTTAATTGCATTCTAAAACTACCACTTTTATTATATAATATTAATCACTTTCTTACAACCTTGTAATCAAAATGTAATATTATCCACGATGTTTCTTTGCTGCATCAACTAATCCCACAAATAATGGTGCTGGCTTATTTGGCCTAGATTTTAATTCTGGGTGAAATTGTCCTGCTATAAAATATGGATGTTCTTTTTGATCTATCTCTACAATTTCTACTAACAAACCATCTGGTGAAGTTCCTGAAACTTTTAATCCAGATTTTTCTAATATTTCTCTATAATCATTATTATATTCATATCTATGTCTATGTCTTTCAGAAATTTCTTTTTTTCCATATAACTTATATGCTAAACTTTCTTCTTTTAACAAACATGGATAAGCTCCCAAACGCATTGTTCCACCTTTTTTATCAATACCTTTTTGTTCTTCCATAATATGTATCACTGGGTTTTTAGTGGTTTCATCAAATTCAGCAGAATTAACGTCTTCTAGTTTTAACACATTTTTTGCAAATTCCACTACTGCCATTTGCATTCCTAGACAAATTCCCAAGAATGGAATTTTATTTTCTCTAGCATATTTAATAGTCTCTATTTTTCCTTCAATTCCTCTATTTCCAAAACCACCTGGCACAACAATTCCATTATATCCAGAAAGTGTATCTTTTGCATTTTCTTTTGTTATTTTTTCAGAATCTACTAAATCAATTTTTACTTTTACATGATTAGCAAAACCCGCATGATATAAACTTTCAATAACTGAAATATATGAATCTTCTAGTTTTATATATTTTCCTACTATTGCTATTTTTACTATATCGTTTTCATCTATTTTTCTTATATCTTCTATCATTTTCTCCCATTTAGAATTATCAGGAATATATTTTTCTAATTTCAAATAATTACAAACTTCTCTTGCTAATCCCTCTTCTTCTAGCATTAATGGAACAGCATACAAGCTATCTGCTGTCTTATTTTGAATAACACTTGTTTTTCTTACATTGCAAAATAATGATAATTTTTCTCTAATGCTTTCTGGTATATCTGTTTCTGTTCTACAAACTAATATATTAGGCTTAATTCCCAAACTCTGTAATTCTTTTACAGAATGTTGTGTTGGCTTTGACTTTATTTCATTTGATCCAAATATATATGGCAATAAAGTAACATGAATATAAAGAACATCTTCTGGATTTTTTTCTAGTCCTACTTGTCTAATTGCCTCTATAATAGATAAACCTTCTATATCTCCTACTGTTCCGCCTATTTCTGTTATTACAATATCTGTGTCTGTATTTTCAAATCCATATATTTTTTCCTTAATTTCATTTGTTATATGTGGAATTACTTGTACTGTTTTTCCTAAATATTCTCCTTTTCTTTCTTTTTCAATAACATTAGAATATATTTTTCCCATTGTAACACTTGAATTTTGGGTTAAATTCTCATTTATAAATCTTTCATAATGACCTAAATCTAAATCTGTTTCTGCTCCATCATCAGTAACAAAAACTTCTCCATGTTCATATGGATTCATTGTCCCTGGATCTACATTGATATATGGATCAAATTTTTGTATAGTTACCTTATATCCTCTATTTTTTAATAATCTTCCTAGAGATGCTGCTGTAATTCCCTTTCCTAATCCTGATACAACTCCACCTGTTACAAATATGTATTTTGTATTCATTCTCTTCCTCCTATTTTTCCCTAATATATAAAAAAAGATTAAAAAAATGACCTATAAATTTGGTTTTTTTTTAATCTATTATTAGTTTACCACTTATATATATAAATTACAAGTATTACTACTAATTAAATTAATATTTATTAAGTGCTATTATTTCTATTTAAAAATAGCACTTAATCTCAATACCTTATTTTTTTATTGATAATATTTTGTATTTCATAATTCCTGCAGGTGCATTAACTTCTACAACATGATTTTTTCTTGCTCCAAGTAATGCTGCTCCTAAAGGTGATTCATTTGATATCTTATTTTCTGCTAAATTAACTTCTGTTGAACCAACAATTGTATATTCAATTTTTTCATCAAATTCCATATCTAACACTTTTACAATATTTCCAACTTGAACTGTTTCTGTATCAATATCTTTTTCATCTATAATTTTTGCATGTCTTATTTTATTTTCTAATTCTGCAATTTTTACTTCATTTTCAGCTTGTGCTGTTTTTGCTTCATCATATTCAGAGTTCTCTGATAAATCTCCAAATCCTAATGCAACTTTTATTCTATCAGCTATTTCAGCTCTTTTTTCTGTTCTTAAATAATTTAATTCTTTTTCTAAGTTATCAAATCCTTCTTGTGTTAATATAACTTCTTTTTCTTCCATGTTATTATCTCCTTTCGGTTAAAAAATCTTTTAATATATTACGGCAAAAACTAAAATTTGTCAAGCAAATTCACATTAAATTTTAGTCTTTCATCAATTTTTTAGCACCTTTCATATAATCTAGTCCTGAAAAAATTGTTGCTATTGTTTGAATAATCATCATACCTGTTACTATTATATTTAAAATTAAATCTCCACCTTGTAATGTTCCTAAAAAGCATTCTCCAAATGGATTCAAATCAACAAAAGCTAAAATAATTGCTATCATCTGAGTAACTGTTTTTAATTTTCCCCATTTTGAAGCAGCTATCACCTTTCCGCCTTTTTCAACTGCAACTAACCTATATCCTGAAACCATAAATTCTCTAGTTAAAACAATTATTGGAATCCATGCTGGCAATTTAGTCATTTCTACTAACATAGTCATAGCAGCTAAAACTAGTATTTTATCTGCTAATGGATCTAAAAATTTTCCAAAAGTTGTTATTTGATTGTTTTTTCTAGCTAAATATCCATCTAATTTGTCTGTTATAGATGCTAATATAAAAATTAAATCTATAATAATCCATGAAATTGGTATTCCTGAAATAGTTCCTGTAATTCCTAAAAAAGGTATTATTACCATAATTGGTACTAATATTATTCGAAATATTGTTAGTTTATTTGGTAAGTTCATTTTTTCTCCTTTCGCCCTTATACTTTTATTTCTTAATTATTCTATACATTATTTAGCCATCTCAATTGCTTTTTGCAATTGTGTATCATCTTTTTCCTCTACTTTTAAAACATTCTTTACACTATCTGGCAATTTTACTTCTTCATCTGGTTCAATTCCAACTTTATTTATTTTTGTTCTATTTGGTGTCAAATATTCTTCTGATGTTATTTTTAATCCACTACCATCTGGCAATGTTAATAATTGTTGAATTACTCCTTTTCCATATGTTTTTGTTCCTACTATTTTTGCTTTTCCATGGTCTTTTAAAGCTCCTGCTAATATTTCTGATGAACTAGCTGTATTTTCATTTGTTAATAAAATTATTGGCATATCTATAATAGGATCCTTTTCTGCTTTTTCTACTTTCTCTTTGTTGTTTTTATCTACTTCATATAATATAACATCATCTTTGTTTAATATATAATCTGCTATCTGCAATGCTTCGTCAACAATTCCTCCACCATTGTTTCTTAAATCTATAATTAATGACTTAATTCCTTGTTTTTGTAATTCCTCAAATTTAGCTTTAAATTCATCTGCAGTTCCTTCATCAAAAGAAGAGAACTCTATGTATCCTATATTATTTTGTAACACTTTACCTTCTACTGGATTTACTTTTATGCTTTCTCTTTTCAATTCAAACTCTTTAGTTTCTGTACCTCTTAAAATTTCCATTTTTACAGTTGTTCCTGCTTCTCCTTTTATTTTATTAGAAGCTACTGACATGTCCTCTGCTGTATAAGATACACCATCTACTGAGATTATCAAATCTCCTGGTAAAATTCCTGCCTTTTCTGCTGGACTTCCTTTAATTGGTGATAATACCATTATTTTATTAGACTCTGTATTTTTTACCATATAAATACCAATTCCAACAAAATTTCCAGTTGCATCTGCCATATAATCGTCCATATCTTCTTTGGAAATATATTCAGTATAAGGATCATCTAAGCCTTCAATATAGCCTTTTATAGCTCCTTCTTTTAATTTTTCTTCGTCTATATCTCCTAAAAAATATTTGTCAATTAATCTTCTATATTTGCTTAACTCACTTGTTATATCTCCATTATTTTCTGAAGAAACAACTAACTGTTTTCCAAAATTACTGTTAGTAAAATATTGATACATTCCTATTGATGTTACTAAAAAAGTTATAAATGCAACTAGCACTATAAGCATTATAATTTTATAAGCTCTAAATCTTTTCTTTTCTTCCATTTATTTCCTCCAAATTTATAAACTAACTGGGCGGAATTTTTCCGCCCATATAACTTTATTATATGTACTTTATTATTTTTAATTACTATGGTAAATAAATACGCGGATCCACTCTATTAGAATAAGTTCCTGGACTTCTTCTAACCTCAAAATGTAAATGTGGCCCTGTCGAATTTCCTGTAGATCCTACATTCATAATTTGTTGTCCTTTTTTTACTGTTTGACCAGCTGAAACCTTTCTAGATCCATCTTGTCCATGTGCATATAAAGTATATAAACCATTATAATGTGCAATAATAATATAATTTCCATAACTTCCATTTAATCTTGTAGATGTTACTACATATCCATCTGCTACCGCATATACTGGAGCGCCATTAATTCCTGCTGCACCAAAATCCACAGCGCCATGATATTGACCACTAGAATAATACATTCCTGTTGTGATATAACTATTTACTGGTTTTATAAAACCTGATGAACTTGTTGTACTTCCACTTCCAGAAGAACCACTTCCACTTCCACTATTACCACCAGATTGTTGTTGTCTTTTTGCATCCTCTTGTGCCTTCTTTATTGCTACTTGAGCTGCTTTTATTTGACCATCTATAGATTTATTTGCTTGGTTTAATTCATCTATTTGTTCTTGTAATTTCTTTTCATCTTCTGATAATTGAGCAACTTGTTTATTTTTTTCATCTTTAGCAGTTTTCAATTGAGTAGACACACTTTGTTTACTTGCTTTTGATGTATTTAATTCATTTTTACTATTTTCCAAATCTATTTTAGCTTTTTCTATTTCTTCTTTTTGTTTTTGTATTTTATCTAGTAATTCTGTATCATTTGTAGTCAATTCTGTTACTAAATAATAATTAGAAATTAAATCTGTAAGGCTGTTTGAAGATAATATAAAATCCAAATAAGAAGTTTCTCCCGCTTCTTGGATTGCCACAAGTCTTGAATTCAATAATTCCTGTTGTTTAGTATAATCTTCCTGTGCTTTATTTAATTTTTCTTGTGATTCTTGAATTTTATTATTTAATTCTTCTATTTTTGTATTCAATTCATCAATTTGCGTTTCATAATCTGAGATTTGAGTATCTAGCTTTTCTACTTCTTGCACTGTTTTATTTTTTTCAGCTGTTACCTCATCTTTTTTCTCCTTTGTTTCATCAATTTTATCTTGGTTTTGTTCTTTTTCATTATTTAATTGATTAATATTAGATGTTGCCAAAACTGTACCTTGTAACACTACAATTCCTATAATTATTATCCCTAATATTTTTAAACTTAATTTTTTCATAAGTTCCTCCTATTTTTATTTTTGGTATATCTCTTTTTTAATTTTGTACTGTATTTTGTGTTTCATTTGTATTCGAATCTTGTCCTTCTTGTTCTGTTTTTGTTCCTGGTATCAAACCATTAGTAATATATGGCATTGGATCTGTAACAACTCCATTTAGTCTTACTTCAAAATGTGCATGTGGTCCTGTTGAATACCCTGTAGAGCCAACCTTTAATATAGATTCTCCTCTTTTTACAACTTGTCCTACTTGTACTAAAATTTCTGATCCATGTGCATATAATGTAGATACTCCTCCTCCATGATCAATTATAACCATATTTCCATAAGCACTATTATATCCAGCTTTTGTTACAATTCCATCATTCGCTGCAATAAAATTAGCTCCTAAAGGTGCGCTAATATCAACACCTGTATGTAATTTATATACTCCAGTAATAGGATGAGTCCTCATTCCATATTTAGAACTTATTCTTGTATATCCTGGAACTGGCCAAGCTAATTCACCACCTATATATTGTGTATCTATACCATCTCTTGCAATAGCAAGTATTTCAGCATTTATTTCAGCAAATCTAGTATTATATTCATCTATTTTTTCTTGAATTGATTTTTCTTGATCTGACAATTTAGAGATATAATTTTCCCTTACTGTTTTTGTATTTTCTAATATTTTTGCTGTTTTTGTTTGATTTACTTTTATATTGCCTAGTTGTTCTCTATCTTTTTCCAATTTATTTTTAGCTCGTTCAATTTCTTCCTTTTTTCCTTGCATATCTTCTAATAACTCTGTATCTTTTGTTGCTAATTCTGTAATTAGGAAATAATTGGATAAAAAGTCTGAAATATTTTTAGAGCTTAAAATAACATCTAAATATTGAGTATCACTTGATTCATAAACTGCAATTAGTCTATTATCTAATAACTCTTTTTGTTTTTTATAATTTTCCTCTGCTTCTTTTAGTTTAGCTTCGACTTCATCCATTGAAGTTTGCAAATCTGCAATTTTAGTGTTTAACTCATCTAATTCTTGTTGTGAAGTAGATATTTTTTCATCCAATTTTTGAACTTGTTGTAAATTTTCTGACAACTCACTTTGTACTCCATCTAGTTGTTCATTTGCGTCATTTAACTGATTCTGTAATTCTTCTCTTTGTGTTTGTAAATCTGTTGCTGTATCTTCTGCGTGTACATATGGAAATACGCAAAAACTACAGATTGCAAAAGCTAAAACAATACATAAAATTTTACGCATGTTTTCTCCTTTATACTTTTAAATATTTTCTCATAGAAATAACACTTCCTAGAGCTCCTATTCCTATTCCTAATAGCATATATACAAATATGATAGAATTAAACATATCTGCAAAACTAATTAGACTCATGTTAATTACTTGCATAAATTGTGAATTTACTAACTGTTCTGCTAAGAAGCTATAAGCCACACCAACAATAACAATAGAAATTATACTTGCAAATATTCCAATAATCATACCTTCAACAATAAATGGCCATCTAATAAATCCATTTGTCGCTCCAACATATTTCATTATTGAAATTTCTTTTCTTCTCGCATGAACTGTAAGTTTTATAGTATTAGCTATAATAAATATAGATATTACTATCAATAACATTAAGATTACTCCTGTTACTATCTTTATTCCATTTGCCAAATTAATCAAAGTTGTTACTGTTTCATCTTTACTTGTTATTTTCTTTACTTGGTCAAAAGTTAAAATTTGATCTTGAACAGTTTTACTTTGGTTTAAATCAGTAAGAGTTACTACATATGAAGCAGTAAATATATTATTTTCTCCTTCGTATCCTTCTAACAAATCTTTTTTATCTCCAAATTTTTCTTTCATCTGATCTAGTGCCTTTTCCTTAGAAACATATTCAATAGTACTAACTCCTTCTATTTTTCTGATTTTCTCTCCTAATTCTTCTATTTGTTCTTGTGTTGCTTCATTTTTGATAAAAACTTGTATTCCTTGTGCCGATTCAATTTCTTTTACAAAGTGATTAATATTTTCTCCAAGTATTAAAAATATTCCAAATATAATCATAGTAGCACACATAATCATAAGTGATGCACCAGTTGATTTTTTATTTTTAAATACGTTACTAAATCCTTCCCCTATTAAATATCCTAATCTGTTATATTTCACAATCATACCCACCTTTTTTATCATCTCTAATTATTTCGCCCTTACGAATATGTATAACTCTTTTTTTCATTTTGTCAACAATATCTTTTGCATGTGTAGCAACTACTACAGTTGTTCCTCTCATGTTAATATCATTTAACAAATTCATAATATCCCATGCAGTTTCTGGGTCTAAGTTTCCTGTAGGTTCATCTGCAATTAACATAGATGGATTGTTTACCAATGCTCTTGCCAAAGCCACTCTTTGTTGTTCTCCTCCAGATAATTCATTTGGGTACATTTTTGCTTTTCCACTTAAACCTACTAATGAAAGTACCATAGGTACTTGCCTTCTTATATGTCTTGGTGTAGCTCTTACAATATACATAGCATATGCAACATTGTCATATACTGTTTTATCTGGTAAAAGCCTAAAATCTTGGAATACTACCCCCATACTTCTTCTTAAATATGGAATTCTATTTGGTTTCAAAAATGTTGTGTCTTTTCCATTAATAATAATATTTCCTGAAGTTGGTTCTTCTTCCTTTAAAATAAGCTTTATTAGTGTTGATTTTCCACTTCCTGAAGAACCTACTAGAAAGGCAAATTCTCCTTTATCTATAACAAAATTAGCGTTTTTTACAGCTTTTGTCCCTGTATCATACGTTTTTGTCACATTTCTAAATTCTATCATTTTTTGTACTCCTTACATTACGTTTTTCTATCTATTTATACATATACTTTTTTATTCTATCTAATAATAACAATAAACTTGTTTTTTTGCAATAGTTTTAAAGTAAAAAATGCTAGAAATTTGTCCCATTGTAAAAGCATTTTTCTACAGTAAGAAAAAGAAGAACCTAATCTTCTTTTTAAAGTTTTAGTCTCTTCTATTTTTATAAACTTTCTTGGTGTACATGTCTTACATCTATTCAAAATTTTTTTACAATATCTTTTGCTGTAATTTCAAAGTATTCCATCAATTCTTCTGCTTTTCCAGATTTACCAAATGTATCTTTAATTCCCATTCTATCCAATCTTACCGGATATTCTTCTGTTAAAACTTCACTAATTGCGCTTCCAAGTCCACCTATTACGCTATGATCCTCTATTGATATTAATTTTTCAGTTTCCTTTGCACATTTTACAATCATCTCTTTATCAATTGGCTTTATTGTATGAATATCAACAACTCTTACTTCAATATTTTGTTTTTTTAGTTCTTCTTGAGCTTTAATAGCTTGTTCTACTGTAACACCTGTCGCAAATATTGTTCCATCAGTACCTTCTCCTATTTGAACAGCCTTACCTATTTCAAATTTCTGATTTTCATTATAAATCTGACTTGTTTTCATTCTTGATAATCGTAAATATACTGGTCCATTTATTTTTGAAATCTCCTTCACTGCCCATTTAGTTTGAATATCATCCGAAGTTGACATTACAATCATATTTGGCAAAGTCCTCATCATTGAAATATCTTCCAACATTTGATGGGTAGCTCCATCTTCTCCTACTGTAATTCCTGCATGAGTTGCACAAATTTTCACATTTAAATTTGGATAACAAATACTATTTCTTATTTGATCATAGGCTCTCCCAGCTGCAAAAACTGCAAATGTGCTTGCATAAGGAATTTTTCCACAAGTTGCAAGTCCTGCAGCAGTTCCCATCATATTAGCTTCTGCTATTCCTATATCAAAAAAACGCTCTGGCAATTCTTTAGCAAATATATTTGTTTTTGTTGCACTTGATAAATCTGCATCTAATACAACCACATCCGCATTTTCTTTTCCGACTTCTAGCAAAGCCTCTCCATAACTTTGACGTGTTGCTTTTTTCTCCTTTTCCATATTTCATTCTCCTTTCAAAAATTTCTTTTTTCTTTATTTTTTCAACATAATTCTACATAATATATGAGACACTTGAGACCTGTCCCCTATGTTTCAAGTTCTTTCATTGCTTGTATATATTGTTCTTCATTTGGTGCTTTGCCATGCCATCCTACTTGATTTTCCATAAATGATATGCCTTTTCCCTTTATTGTTTTTGCAATAATACATGTAGGTTTTTCTTTGATATTTCTTGCAACATCAAATGCTTTAATTATTTCTTCTATATCATGACCATTAATGTTAATTATTTGGAATCCAAAACTTCTAAATTTTTCTTCAATTGGATATGAACTCATAACTTCTTCTATTGTTCCATCTATTTGTAAATTGTTATTATCAACTATTACACATAAATTATCTAATTTATATTTATTTGATGCCATCGCAGCTTCCCATATTTGTCCTTCTTCTATTTCTCCATCTCCTAATACACAATAAACTCTATAGTCCTTTTTATTTAGTTTTCCTGCTATTGCCATTCCATTTGCTACAGATAGTCCTTGTCCTAAAGAACCTGTTGTCATATCTACTCCTGGTACTTTATTCATATCTGGATGTCCTTGTAATCTACTATTAATATTCCTAAATTTTTTTAATTCTTCTTTATCAAAAAATCCTCTATTAGCTAAACAACTATATAATGCTGGTGAACAATGTCCTTTTGATAATATCATTCTATCTCTATCTTCCCATTTTGGATTTTTTTCATCTATGTTTAATTCATTAAAATATAGTACTGTTAAAATATCTGCTATTGAAAGTGAGCCTCCTGGATGTCCTGAATTAGCACTATATACTTGTTCTATTATTCCTTTTCTAATTATTCTAGCCATATTTTTTAATTCTTCTATATCTGTTATTTTCACAAAAATCACTCTCCTTTATTATAAACTTAATATAACACAACTTTGTATTTTTTACTATATTAATAAAAATTTTTTATTTTTTTATACAAAATAGTATTGCAGTTTATATTCTTATAATTCTTAATTAGCGTGGAACTTGGTTACTGGAGGGGTATTATATTTTTATAATTTTATCTGTTTGATTGGAGAGAAAAATAGAAAATTTTATATAAAAAAATAAGTAATGTTCACGGGAAAATTTATATATGTGTATGGTTTTATAATTTTTTCAACTTCAATACACAACATAAAAATTTCTAAAATAAATTAATGGCACCCTTTCACTTAGTCCGAGCTAAAGCTCGACGCGAACATTTTCCATTAATTTATTTAAGAAATTCTAATATTGCTCCAATCGTATTTAAAAATTATAAAACCATACACATATATAAATTTTAGCCTGAGTGAAAAATCCTTGTTTTTTTATATTAGATTTTCTTTTTGAACGTAATGAAAAGGATAAAATTATAAAAATATAATACACCTCCAGCAGCCAAGTTCCACGCCAATTAAAAATTATAAAGTCATATTTCAAAATAGTAGTTTTGTTATATTTTACTTTATGCTATAATATGATTAATTAGGACAGGTACAAATTATTAAATAGAAAGGTTGATTTTATGCTAAATTATATTGAAAATTTAAAAGAAGAAATTATAAAAAACACACAAGAACTAATTCGAATTCCAAGTGTTGGATCCTCTTCAAACAATATCAATATGCCTTTTGGAGAAAACGCTAACAAAGCCTTAGAATATGTTTTAAACCTTGGTAAAAATTTAGGATTCAAAGTTAAAAACCTAGATGGTTATTGCGGTTACATAGAATTTGGAGAAGGTGAAGAACTTCTAGGCATAATCGGACATTTGGATGTTGTTCCTGAAGGGGAAGGTTGGACATTTCCACCTTTTAGTGCAACAATTCATGACAATAAAATATTTGGTAGAGGAGCCATTGATGATAAAGGACCTGTTATTAGTTCTTTATATGCTATGAAAGCCGTTATGGAAAATTGTCACGTACAAAAAAGAGTTAGACTAATTTTAGGATTAAACGAAGAAAAAAATTGGAACTGTATAAAACATTATAAAAAAGTAGAAGAATCCCCTACTTTAAGCTTCAGTCCTGATGCAGATTTTCCTTGTATATATGCAGAAAAATCTATTTTAAATTGTTATATAAATATGCCATATTCAAATTCAGAATATGTACCAATTACTATTAAAGAAGTCAATTGTAATAATAACGCTCTAAATGTTGTTCCTAAATCTTGCACTATTGTACTTAAAATTAATGACAAAAATATACCTATATCAAAAATAATCACAACTTCACAAGAAGTCATAAAAAACTTCAATTTTGAAATTGAAGTTTATCAATTAAATGATGTAGAATTAAAACTTATATCACATGGAATCCAAGCCCATGGTGCTCACCCTGACTTAGGAATAAATTCTATTTCTAGATTAATCTTAGTAGTAAATGAAATTTTTAAACAATATAATACAAAAATTGAACTATTTGACTTTTTTCAAAAATATATAAATACAGAATACAATGGAAAATCTCTTGGTATTAATTTCGAAGATGAATCTGGAAAACTTACTTTAAATATTGGTAATTTATCTTTAGAAAACTCTATTTTAAAATTTGGAATGAATATAAGAATACCTATTAATACACAAATAGATATAGTTAGTGAAGCTTTTATTAAATATTGTAACATTTATCCTAATCTAACTTTTACTAATGTACATTCTCAACAAGCTTTATATATTCCAAAAGATACTCCACTAGTGCAAACTCTTTGTAAAATTTTTAATGAAGTAACCCATTCATCTGCCGAACCAATTGCAATTGGTGGTGCGACTTATGCCAGAGGTTTTAAAAATTGTGTATCTTTTGGCCCAAATTTTCCAGGTCAACAAGATATGTGTCATCAAACAGATGAATTTATAGATATTAATAATTTAATGTTATCTTGTAAAATTTATGCTAAAGCTATTGAAGAATTAAGTTCTAAAAAATTTTAATATTTATAAAAAAATAAAACCCCGCCTTAGCCGTTAGATGTCTAAATTTTTAAGGACCTGCTCCTAAAAACAGGTGGGTGCCTACCTAAATATTCATGGGCTTCTCACTATAAAATGTGAGCTTGCACGCCATATTTAAGAGATTCGGCCCCTCTTATCGTGTGTTGGTTCTAAAAATTTAAGTCTATCGTACTATGCAGGGAAAATTATTTACTTTTATTTAATTATTACTTAATTTCTTAAGTTATTTATATTTTAGCATACCTCTATATATTTTACAAATGAAAATTCTTTCTTAAATACTTTTTCTTTATACTTTATATTATATTATCTTTAATTTTCAAATTCATTCTCTTTATTTTGCATTTTTTTATTATTTGATTTTATTTATCAAATATGCTAAAATAAATTAACTTTGTGAGTTGTAGAGATTAAGTCTCTACTTTTTTTATTTTTACATTACATATAATAAAATGCAGAAAAATTGCAACAAACTTCCTAGCAATATAAATAAATGAAATATTGAATGCATATATTTATGTTTTTTACCAAATCCATATAATATTGCTCCTACTGTATATGCTATTCCTCCAGAAACTAACAAAATCACTCCTTTTGCTCCTAATAACTGTGGTAATAAATTTGCTTTTACTATAATGCACCATCCCATAGCTAAATAACATATCATAGAAAATACTCTAAATTTTTTAATATCAATTGAATTTAATACAATTCCTAATATAGCTATCGCCCATATAATTCCAAAAATCATCCAACCTGCAAAAGCATCATAACCTCTTATTGTACATAGTGCAAAAGGTGTATATGAACCTGCTATTAATAAAAATATTGAACAATGATCTAATACTTGGAATACTTTTTTTGAATGTCTCTTAGGACTTAGTCCATGGTAAATACTTGACATGGTATACAATAAAATCATAGTAAATCCATATATTGCTCCACTTACAACTCCATATACATTTCCATTAATTGCTGCAAAAACGACACATAATACAGTTGCTACAATTCCAAGAACAGCTCCTACAATATGTGACGTCATATTAAATATTTCCTCACCTTTTGTATATGTAGGTAATATTCTATCTTTTAATTTTGTTCTTTTCATTTTTAATTCTCCTTATTTTTTTACTTTATAAGTATACCACAATTTAAATCATTTTGTACATCTATTTTTATAATAAATTATTCTTTTATCTCTTTTGCCAATTTTCCTATAGCTTTTGTTTCAATTCTAGATACATAAGAACGTGAAATCCCCATCATTTTTGCAATTTCGTTTTGCGTTTTAGGCTTATGACCTCCGAAGTCCAAATCTAAGTTCTAAAATTGTCTTTTCTCTATCTTTTAACAAATCTTTCATTTTCTCATATAACAACTTCACTTTCATTTTTATATCTACTATTTCTTCTACATTTCTATCACTGTTTTCTAACACCTCCTGTAATGTCACCACATTATCATCTTTGTCTTTGCCGTATTGGCTCATTTAAATATACTTCTGCTCCCAATTTCTTTGTAGCCCTTAAATGCATTAATATTTCATTATCAATACATCTTGAAACATATGTAGATAACCTTGCTCCTTTTTCTAAATTAAAACTATTAATTCCTTTAATCAGACCTATACTCCCTATAGATATAAGATCATCTTGGTCTACTTTAGAATTACTATATTTTTTAGCCACATGTGCTACTAATCTTAAATTCCTTTCTATTAAAATATTTCTTGCTTCTTCATCTCCTTTTGCCATTTGTTCCAAGCAATTCTTTTCTTCTTCTGCTGACAATGGCTCAGGAAACAAACTTCCTCCTTGAATGTATCCGAACAACAAATACTGCCGATTTTAAAAACCCTAAAAAACTGTATATACCAGTCATACAAAGTGCTGCTAACATAAATGCACCCCCATTTTTTTCTCATATTGCAATTATATGAATTAAAAAAATAAAAGTGCCTGACCTTCAAAATTTATATTTTTTGAATTTTTTATTTTTTATTTCATAAGTTAAATAATAGAGGTGATTTTTTATGAACTTTTTAGTGAATTGTGTAAAAGGTATCGCTATAGGAGCTGGTGCTATTCTTCCAGGAATTAGTAGTGGCGTACTTTGTGTTATTTTTGGAATATATGAAAAACTTTTAGATAGTATTTTAAACTTTTTTAAAGATCTTAAAAATAATTCAAAATTTCTAACTCCATTAATAATTGGTGCTGGTATTGGAATTTTACTATTTAGTAATATTCTCAATTATTTATTGTTTAAATTCCCTATACAAACAAAATCTGTTTTTATTGGATTAATCTTAGGCAGTATTCCATCTCTAATAAAAGAAATAAATACAAAAACCTCTTTTAAGTCACATTATCTCATCTACTCTATATTAGCATTTATAATTGGGATAGCTTCTGTTATATTCGAAAAATATGTATCTAATTCATTTTCTGCTAATAATTTTAGCTATATATATCTTATTTTCTCCGGATTAATTATGTCTATCGGAATTATTGTTCCTGGAGTTAGTAGCACTATTATTTTAATGCTTATGGGTGTATATTCTACTTACTTGTCATCTGTTTCTTATTTATACTTTCCTGTATTAATACCTATGGGGATTGGTTTAATTATTGGTTGCTTAATTTGCATGAAAACAACAAAATTTTTATTAGACCATTTCTATGCTCAAACATTCTATAGTATTATAGGATTTACACTTGGCTCAACATTTGTACTTTTGCCTAATATTAGTTTTGATTTAAGTGGATTGCTTTGCATTTTGTGTATTTTATTAGGAATTTATCTTTTTAAAATTTTTAATCACTCATAAATATAAAAGATACCACATTTTATAAATTATGTGGTATTTTTTATATTTTTATTTTTTTCTTCTTATTATCCAATCTTTTTCGCATTTAATTGGTAATTTTATTTTTACTTTTTGACCTTTTACTCCTGGACTAATTTCTTGAATTTTTTCATCTGTTTCAGCATCATAAAGTTGTTCTATTTTAAATTCAACTGGTTCAATTTTATTAGGTACAATAATTTCTAATATATCTCCTACTATTAGTTTATTTTTTATTTCAATTGTGGAAAGTTCTTCTTTATATTGTACTACTTTTCCTCCAAATTCATAGTTTTCGTTATATTGCCTTCCACTATATTCTTGTATATCTTTGTTTTTTCTATCATTAAAATAAAATGTTGTTAAACCTCTAGTTTTTACTTTCTCTAATTCCTTTAAATACTTTGTATAATCATAATTTTCAGGGTCTTTTTCATAATCATCAATTGCATTTCTGTATGCATTTATCACACTTGCCAAATAATACTCTGTTTTTAGTCTTCCTTCTATTTTTAGGCTATCTACTCCCATTTCAATAATTTCTGGTATTTCTTTTATTAAACATAAGTCTTTAGATGAAAAAATGCTTGTTCCATATTCATTTGTTTCAATAGGCATTAATTCTCCGGGATTGTTCTTTTCTTCAGCATATAAATTATAAGACCATCTACAACTTTGTGCACAATCTCCTAAATTTGCACTTCTACATGCTAAAAAATCACTTAAGAAACATCTACCTGAATATGCAAAACAAATAGCTCCATGAATAAATATTTCAACTTCCATGTCTTTAGGTTTATTTTCCATTATATATTTTAGTTGTTCTTTATTCATTTCTCTTGCCATAATCATTCTTTTAGCACCATTTTTATACCAGAAATTGCAACTATGCAAACTAACCAAATTTGCTTGTGTACTAACATTAATTGGTACACTAGGTGCATATTCTTTTAAAACATCTATTACTCCTCCATCTGCTGCAATGATTCCATCTGGTTTTAATTTTTCTAATTTTTTTGCCATTTCTATTATTTCATTATATTTTTCATCCCACGCAAATATATTAAGTGTTACATATACTTTTTTTCCTATTTCATGTGCATATTTTATTGTCTCTTCTAAATCATTATCTTGCATATCTGCTCTTGTTCTAAGTGACAATGATGATGTTCCACAATATACTGCATCTGCTCCATACAAAAATGCTATCTTTGCTTTTTCAAATGATCCTGCTGGAGCTAATAATTCTATTGTTTTCATTCTATTCATTCCTTCTTATTTTTTATATATTATATAGCTTGAACCTTAGATTGTCAACAAATTAAGCCCTTTTGATTTTCTTTTTTTAAAATTTGTGGTATAATTAATAGGTAAAAAATTTTTTAAAGGAGTGTTTGAATTGAACATTGACAATTCACAACAATTAGATCTGGAATGTTTTAATAGGCTTTTAAACGATTCGTTTGCAAAAGCAAACTCTGTACCAGACGGACTCAACAAATTCATTGAATCACTGAGCGCTTCTGGAAACAACGAGTTTCTCAAATTGATTCCTGAAATAAAGAGATATTTAATTTTATTAACCTCTCAAAACTTGTTCGAAATGATTCGTTCAAGTATCAGTGATCTTTGGCATGAATTATGTGCCATTTTACCAAATTCCGTCAGAGTGAAATTCATATCTAGACGGAAAAGTGTTGAAAGTGCGTTGAGAAAGATCGTATTAAATCCTTCCCTCGGTAAAGACACAATAAACGACATCTTTGCCTTTAGAATCATTATTGATTCAACTGATGGTGAAGAAAAAAATATTGAATATTGTGAAATTACGAAAAATTTTTGTTCACAATATTTCAAGAATAAGCGAAAATGTAAACTTTTTCTTTTAAAGGATTATATTACTAATCCAAAAAAGAATGGATATAAGTCCATTCATTTGATTTTTAATTTTGATACTGCTTTTAGTGAAAATGTTAAGTTGGTTGCTCCACCATCATTTGAAATTCAGATTCGAACAATGAATATGGATATCGATAATGAATATGGTAGTGCTCAGCATGCAGCATTTAAAGACACTCAATACAAAAGTGTATCAAAAATAAAATTTGATGTAGAAAAAATAAATATTCCACATTTCCGTGTCATTCAACGCAATGGTGAAAAAATTATTGTAGACAACATTGGATTAGTAAAAGCTCTTCACGTAGAAGAGCGTCACAAAACATTTTAACGATCTAATTCAAACTCTCACCCCCTCGCTATTTTATATTAGTGGGGGCTCTTTTATTTAATTCTGCTAATAGCTAATCCATCTCCTACTTCTAAAATTTCAGTTTCAAGATTTGGATTTTCACTTACTTCCTTTATATATTCTCTTAAATTTCTAACAGCTGTACGTTGTTTATGTTTATTATAATCACTCATCACATAACCTTTGTACAAAATATTGTCTGCAAAAATAATTCCATTAGGTTCTATCATTCTTAAAGCTTCTTTTAGAAAAAACGGATATTTTCCCTTTGCAGCATCTATAAATACCACATCATATTTTTCGTTTAATGTAGGTAATATTTCAACTGCATCACCTTCATAAATATGAATTTTTTCTTCTACTCCTGCTTTTTTTATATTTTCTTTTGCTTCATTAACCCTTTCTTTATCTCTTTCAATAGTATCTATTCTTCCTTTATGCTCCAAAAATTCAGAAAAACATATTGCGGAATATCCAACAGCTGTTCCTATTTCTAATATTCTTTTAGGTTCTATTTCTTTTAAATATTTTGCTATCACATCTAATGTATCATCCATAATAATTGGAATATGCTCCTCAAGTGCTTTTTGTTTTATATTTTCTATTTCTTGTTTATTCACTTTTTATCAATCCCTTCTTTATTTCTGTAAACAAAAACTTGATATTTTATGTAAAATATGATATACTGAGTTTAGCAAACTTCTTTATAATCCTCATGGACAACAGAGTTTGACTTTTTAAAAACAGTGCAAATGCACCATAGGAGGAAAAAAATAATGAAAAATGCGTATTTAAAAAATTTAAGTGGTTTATTGGCAAAAGACGGCGTCGGACCAGAGAATATCGAATTAGTCCTTAGTTGGGCTAACTACCAACCGTTACACTTAAGCGGTAATTTGAACAGAGTCGCTTTTGAAAAACTCATGGAGAACGATTCTTCAAGGTTAATTTCTTTCATTTTCATGAATCAGAAATTCCCTGGTAATCATTTTGACAATTCCATGAGAAATATCATCGCTTTGTTAAAAAACGATGATAAGACTTGCATCAATTACGGAATTTATTACATTTCGTGATTGATTTAAGATATTAAGCCTCTAAACTTCTAAAGTTTCAAAAAGTTTCAAGGCGGGTTATTCCCGCCTTTTAACTTGCTTATTATTTACTATTTGCCAATTCAATAACCTTCTCTATAATAATTATAATAAAAATTATTTATTCCTATTAGCTCTTTCTCTTTCTTTGCTATCTAATATTTTCTTTCTTAAACGAATTGACTTAGGTGTTACTTCTACTAATTCATCATCTTGGATGAATTCAATTGCTTTTTCCAATGACATTTGAATTGGTGGTACAAGTCTAAGTGCTTCATCAGAACCAGAAGCTCTTGTATTTGTTAAATGTTTTTCTTTACATACATTTATTGCCAAATCTTCTCCTCTTGAATTTAATCCAACTATCATTCCCTCATATACTTCTACACCAGGTCCTATAAATAAATCTCCTTTATCTTGAGCATTATATAAACCATATGTTACAGATTTTCCTGGTTCAAATGCAACTATTGTTCCTCTTACTCTTGCTTGGATATCTCCTTTAAAAGGTTCATATGAATCAAATATATGGTTCATTGTTCCTTCTCCTTTTGTGTCTGTTAAAAATTCTGTTCTATATCCAATTAATCCTCTTGCAGGGATTTTAAATTCTATTTTTGTATGTCCTGTTTCTGCTGGCTCCATATTTATCATTTCTGCTTTTCTTCTACCTAATTTTTCAATAACTGTTCCTACTGAGTCATCTGGTACATTTACTACTAGCAATTCTATTGGTTCACATTTTACACCATCAATTTCTTTATAAATAACTTTTGGTCTTGATACTAAAAGTTCAAATCCTTCTCTTCTCATTGTTTCAATTAATACTGATAAATGAAGTTCTCCTCTTCCTGATACTTCAAAAGAATCTGGTGTTTCTGTTTCTTTAACTCTTAAAGATACATTTCTTTCTAATTCTTTGAATAATCTATCACGAATATGACGTGATGTTATAAATTGTCCTTCTTTTCCTGCAAAAGGTCCATTATTTACACTAAATGTCATTGATACTGTTGGTTCGTCAATATCAACAAATGGTATTTTTTCTGGATTATTAAAATCACAAATTGTATCTCCAATATTAATATCTGGAAGTCCTGCAAGTTCTATTATATCTCCTGCTTTTCCTTCTTCTACTTCGACTTTATTTAATCCAACATGTGTATATACTTTTGCAATTCTTCCTTGTGTTATTTTATCTTCTTTTCCACAAATCGCAACTGGCATTCCAACTTTTATAATTCCTCTTTCTACTCTACCTACAGCTATTCTTCCAACATAATCATCATAATCAATATTAGAAACTAACATTTGAGCTGGTCCTTCTTCATCACAGTCTGGTGCTTGAATTGTATTTATAATTGTTTCAAATAAACAAGATAAATCAGTTGTTTCATCTGCTAAATTCATTTTAGCTATTCCATTTTTTGCAGAAGCATATACAACTGGGAAATCTAATTGTTCATCTGTTGCATCTAATTCAATAAATAGTTCTATTACTTGGTCTACAACTTTCTCTGGTGTTGCTCCTGGTCTATCTATTTTATTTATAACAACAATTGGTTTTAATCCTAATGCTAAAGATTTTTTCAAAACTTCTCTTGTTTGTGGCATTGCTCCTTCAAAAGCATCTACTAATAAAAGTACTCCATCTACTGTTTTTAGTACTCTTTCAACTTCTCCTCCAAAGTCTGCATGTCCTGGAGTATCTACAATATTTATTTTTATATCATCATGCATAACTGATGTATTTTTTGAAAGAATTGTAATTCCTCTTTCCTTTTCCTGATCATTTGAATCCATTACTCTTTCTGCTACTTGTTCGTTTTCTCTAAATACATGGCTTTGTCTAAGCATTGCATCAACTAATGTAGTTTTTCCATGGTCTACGTGTGCAATAATTGCTATGTTTCTTATTTTTTTGTTGTTCATCTTTTTTCTTTCCTTTCATATAGTAAATTTTAGTAGTTCTTATTAATTGATTTTTACATAACTTAAGACGTTTTTTATTTTAATTCAAAAAAACGTCTCTATCTCTTAAAAACTTCTTAAATTATACACCTTTTTCTTTATTTTGTCAAACTAATAATGTTATCCATAATTTCATTTGTTACTTTATCTAAAATCTCTTTGTCCTTTGTTCCTTTATACTTACTATAATCCAAAGGTTTTCCATAAGTAATTGTAACTTTCCAGTTTCCTTTTTGACCTCCTTTTATACCACATGGAACAACTTTTGCTCCACTTCTTACAGCAAAAAAAGCAACTCCATCTTTTACCTTTTCTCCTTTTTCTAATCCATTTCTAGTACCTTCTGGAAATAAAGCTAAACAATCTCCATTTTTCAATGTTTTTAAGGATTCTTTAATAGCTACTACTTCTTTTGAGTCTCTTTTTACTAAAATAGCATTAAAAACTACTCCTAAAAAAGCTAAAAATTTATTTTTTGTTAATTCCTCTTTTGCTAAAAATCGTGTATATCTTCCACATGTTACTTCTATTAATGGTGGATCTAGAAAACTTCTATGATTTCCACAAATTATTATCGGTCCTTTTTTTGGTATATTTTCTTTTCCTACTACTTTTACTCTGTAAACAACTTTGCAATAAATATATATTGCTCCTTTTACAATTCCTCTACTTATTTTTTTTAAAAATTCTTTCATTTTTTCCTCCTGATACAGATTTATTGTTTTTTTACATTTTTTCTTTTATAGTTTCAATTACTTTGTTTACTACTTCTTCAATTGTCATATTTGTTGAATCAATATAAGTTGCATCTTCTGCTTTTTTTAATGCTCCTATTTCTTTTTCCATATCATTTTTATCTCTTATTTTTATATTTTCTAAAATTTCTTCATATGGCATATCAATACCTAAGAGCTGATTTTGTTTATATCTTCTTTTTGCTCTTTCTTCTGGTGTAGCATCTAGATATATTTTTACTTCTGCATTTGGAAATACATATGTTCCTATGTCTCGTCCTTCCATAATGACATTTTTGCTTTTTGCACATTTCTTAAATATTTCATTTAATTTGAATCTAACTTCTTTTATCGAAGATACAAATGAAACTATTTTTGCAACATCTTTTTCTCTAATTCTCGATGTTACGTCTTTTCCATTTAAATACACTATATCTTTTGAATTTTCCATTTTAAATTCAATTTCTATTTCATCTAGTAAATTTATTATTTTTTCTTTTTCTTTTAAATCTATTCCTTTATTTATTGTTTCTAGTGCCACACATCTATATGCTGAGCCTGAACCTATATTAACAAGTCCTAGTTTTTTTGCAACAAGCTCTGTTACTGTTCCTTTTCCACTACCTGCTGGTCCATCAATTGCTACTATATATGCCATTTATTTTTCCTCCTCTTCTTGTGGTACATAAATATTTTTAGCTACTACATCTAATTCTACAACATTCATTGCTGTTAGTTTTTCAATTTCTTTTCTTGATTTTTCTTTAAATTTATTCAATCCTTCTACAACATTAAATCCATATACTATGCTTACTTCCATATAAATTTTAACACCTTCTCCAAAGTTATCTACTCTAGCTTTTAAAATTTTATGAATGGCTGGTGTTTGGACCGCTAAATATTCTAGTATTTGCCTAAATACTAAATCTGATATTGTGAATTTTCCTAAATAACTAAATGTAGGTCTTATAATTGATTTTTCTGATATGTATGGTTGTTGTCCTTTTCCTTTGGATTTAAAAATCTGAAGTGGATCTAATAAATAACCTGAAAAGTCTTTCTTTATTTCAAATGTTGGAACTGGTATTACATGTTTTCCTTCTGTTACCCTGATTCTTCTTGCTGTTTTCATTTCTTCCTCTGTTGCAACATCTGTAATATATATAGTTTCAGAAATTTCTGGTAATCCTAAATTTGCAGCTATTTTTTGTACCATTCCATCTGATGTCCCTAATATTAATATGCTCTCTGGTTTATACTTTTTAAATGCTTTTATAATTGGTTCTCTTTCACTTTCTTCATAGAATAAAGCATGTTTTACAGTTGCTACCTTAGTTGCTGCTTTTTTTGCTGATTCACCTGCTATTACTTCATTTTCTTTTATTAGTAATCCATCGTCTATAATAAAGCTTATTCCTCTTTCACTTGCTATCATTTGTGCTCTATAACTTTTTCCTGTTCCAGATGGTCCAACAAATGCATATACTTTTATTTTATTTATAAATGGTAATTTTATATCTTTTAATAACATTTTTTGTCTCCCTATTTATTTTTACTTAGTTATTATATCATTTTTAATTTTATTCTACAATAGTTGTTTTCTTTTTATGAGACACTTGAGACCTGTCCCTACTGTCTCAAATTTTTTCTTCTTAATTGTCCACATGCTGCATCTATATCTGAACCTAGCTCTCTACGTATTGTTGCAACAATGCCATGGTCATTTAAGTAATCTCTAAATTTCATTATGTTTTCATTTGAGCTTTTGTCGAATTTTCCGTTTTCTATTTTGTTTATTGGTATTAAGTTTACATGGCAATTCATTCCTCTTAGAAGTTTTACTAGTTCTTTTGCATCTTCTAAGTTGTCATTATTGTCTTTTGCTAATGCATATTCAAATGATATTCTTCTGTGTGTTTTTTCTATGTAATCTTTGCATGCTTGTATTAATTCTTCTATTGGAAATGCGTTGTTTACAGGCATCATACTACTTCTTTTTTCGTTGTTTGTGGCATGTAATGATATTGATAGTGTACATTGAATGTTTTCTTCTGCTAGACGTTTTATTCCTGGTACTAATCCACTTGTTGATATACTAATGTGTCTTGCTCCTATATTTAGTCCTTTTGGATTGTTTATTATTCTTATTGCATTTATAACATTTGTATAGTTGTTTAAAGGTTCTCCTATTCCCATAAATACTACGTTTGATATTCTAACTCCTGTGTCTTGCTCTACTGCTAATATTTGTTCTACTATTTCTCCGCTTGTTAAGCTTCTGACAAAGTTTATTCCTGTTGAAGCACAAAATTTACATCCCATTTTACATCCAATTTGAGATGATACACAAATACTGTATCCATGATGATAACTCATTAATACTGTTTCAATAGCATTTTCGTCTAGTACGTCAAATAGATATTTTATTGTTCCATCTTTCGCTTCTTGTTTTCTTAATATTTTAAAATTACAAATGGTATAATTTTGTTTTAATTTTTCTCTTAATTCTAATGATAAATTTGTCATCTCGTCAAAGCTTTTTACTTTTTCTTGATATAGCCATTTAAATATTTGCTCTGCTCTAAATGGCTTTTCTCCTATATTAGCTAATTCTTCTTTTAGTTCTTTTAAATCATAATCTTTTATGTTTTTCACTTTTTTTAATCCTTTCTCTTTTATATCTAAATATTTTATATATAATTATTTTTTACTCTTCATTTCTTTTGGAATTATTATTTTTGTAGGATTTGGCCTATGTAATTTTGTTAATTCTTCTAATTCCATCTCAAATAAATATTCTTCTCTAAAGAATATTTGATATATTGCTTTTATTATTTTATCAAATTTTGTTTCTTGCTTAATAACTAAACTTTTGGTTTCCAATATTTTTGACATTTCTATCACCTTTGTTTTTATACCAATTTTTATTCAAGTTTTTTATTTATATTTTTTTTGCAATTATATATTTTAAACTATTTTTTATATTTACATATGAAATTTTCTAATGATAACTTCTTTTACATCTCTTGTACATAATGCTAAACTAATTATTAAATTTATTATAGATATTCCACTTGCTATTACACTTAAAATCTTGTTTTGAACCATATTTTCTGTTATGAAAATTACTGGTAAAAAGCTAAATAATAGTATCATCAATTGATAAATTACATACTTTATAAATTGTTTATGACTAACTATTGTTAATATTAACATTGCAATATTTGAAGTAATAACTAAAATTGGTATTACCATATTAATAGACCATCCTTTAAATTGTAGCTCAAAATCTATATAAACTGTTAATAGTGAAATTGCTATAGTTTGTAGTAAAACATGTCCTGCAATATTAATATTTTTTCTTATAGAATAAAACAGAACTATCCAAATATAAATAATTCCACCATTTGTTATGGCTGCCCATGGAATTTGTGGAGTTGTTAATTTATTTATTAATACTAATAATATAGCCACTATAACTGATAGCACCACTCCTAATTTTAATATTAAATTACTTTTTTTACTATTAAGTTTCTGAGGATATATCATCTAAAACACCGTTACTTTCTATTTTGACATTAATTCCTTTTTTTGTTAAAAACTCGTAAAACCTTTTTTCAATTTTATTATCATTTAAAATTGATGTAAAAGTAAAAACCATTTTGTTTTCAAAAGTACAACTAGAACATTTTATTTTTTCTACTGATTCTGGTGCAATTAACATCAAAAAATAATCTATATAATCTTGGTATTTTCCTATCATACCGATTCTTCCGATATTAGAATATGTGATTGTTGTATATTTTCTAATTTCAATATAACTTAATCTTACTAATATTGTTTTTAATACCAATGGTACTGCTCTTATTATAGGATTGTTTCCTAATTTAACATTTGCTGACATTGTTTTCATTATTTCTTCTTCATTTAGTCTTTTCTTAAAATCTTTTTTTACAAAGTCTAATATTTTATCAAAAGTATTTAAATTGTCTTTTTCCATTTCCGCTTCTAATGTTATATAAGAGAAAAAGTTTGACATTGTCTTTGATAAAAAATACTTCTTTAAATTTACTGGTATACATACCTTTATTGGTTTTTTTCCTTTATTATTTTTATAATTTTCTTCATATATAGAATAAATTAAAACTGATGCTAAATATTGTGTAATAGTTGCTTCGTTTTTTTTGCTTTCCTTCTTTAATGCTTCTAAATCAATTATTTCATGTATAGCTGAAACAGCACCTAATCTAATTCTTTCTCCTTTTAAAATATATGCTTTTTTTGAAGATGCGTTTGATTTTGCTTTTTTATCATAATTTTTCATATAACTATCTTCTGTGTCGTAGCCTTCTATTTTTCTTACTCTTCTTTCTTCTTGAAATACTTCTGGGTACATCAATTCTAAATAGTTATAAATTATTTCTTTAAAAAATATAGTTCCACTATTTCCGTCTGTTAAAGAATGAAAAATATCTATATTTATTTTCTTTTCAAAATAAGTCACTTTAAACAAATAATTATTATTTGTTTTTGGGTTAATATATTGACATGGATATTCTTTTTCTTCTTCTATTATTGGATCTTTTGGATTATGCTCTAGATAATACCAAAAAAGACCTGCTTTCATTCTAACTTTAAAAGATTGATACGTTTCTAGCGCATTTTGAAGAGCTTTTTCCAATACTCTAGGATTTACATTTTCTTTTAAAACTACTGATAGTCTAAAGACTGTACTATATTTTTTTCCTGCTGATATTGGAAATATTTTTGCTGAGTTGTCTAACTTTCTCCAATATAGCTTTTGTTCCTTTTCCTTTTTCATTTGTTCTCCTTTCCTAAGAAGATTTCTAATTTTACCTATTCTGCTTGATTTTTTATGGTTTCTAAACAGTCTTGATATCCTTTGTTTGTTAATACTTCTCCACTGTTTTTTTCTATAAACCATATATGTCCTGCATTTTCATATTCTTTTATATTTATTTCTATATTTGATTTTTCTGCCTTTTCTTTTAAAACATATACATCTGGATTTAAAATATCATTTGTTCCTGTAAATATAGTTATATTTTTTAATTTTGACAAATCGCCATCTATTGGATTTACTAAATAATTGTCTTTTCCATCTTTTCCTGCATATCCTAATGCTGCTATTTGTAATTTAAATTTGTTTAGTTGTTTATCTCTTTTTTGAACTTCTGATATTTTTGGATTTGTTAGTCTTGTATCTAACCAAGGAGATATTAATATTGTCTTTTCTGGCATTTCTATTTCTTCTTGTGAAAGTTTTTCTTCTAATGCTAATGCTAGACCTCCTCCAGCTGAATCTCCCATTACAATGAATTTTTCCATGTCTACTTTGCTTACTATTTCTTTATACAGTGGTTCCATCATATTAAATACTTCTTTATATGTATATTTTGGTGCTAATGGGTAGTCTGGAACAATAACGGTTGCATTTGTATCTTCTACTATTTTTTTTATAAAATCCCAGTGGTCTTTTGTTACTTCTGCCATATATGCTCCACCATGTATATATAATATTGTTTGTTCACTTTTATTTTGTTCTTTTGGATTTACTATAAAAACTTTTCTTCCACTGTATTCTTTAATTTCTACATTGAATATTTCTTCTATTTCTTTTGGATTTTCTGTTTTTATATCTACTGTTTTATAATATATTATTACTATTCCTATTATTAAAGTTATAATTAATAATAGGGCAAGTACACTTTTTATTATTTTCTTTTTCATTTTTTATTACCTCTGCTAGAATTTTATCATACTATGGTATAAATCTCAAGATATAAATAAAGTAAATAGCTTTTGCATATAAAAATATAGTGAATAAATTTTGTTATTTTTAAATTTATTCACTATATAATAGATTATCTAATTAACTTTCATTCGTTAATTACTCTTATTTAATTAACACTATATTAAAACTACTTTTCTATTGTTATAGTTTTAGTTTTCACAGAGTTCAGCTCTACAAATATAAAAGTGGGCGAAACGAAAGGTTGCTGCTAGCATTGGAAGTACTGTAGCCGCTGCGAATACTCGTGTAACGGTTGCTGTAGTAGCAACTACCTCCTCGATAAACGCAAGGATTGTCGGAATTGCTACAAGTTTCTGTTGTCCAGTCCCTACAATTTCCTGCCATATCAAATATATTACATTGCTTATCTACCTTACTTGTTGCACTTAATATATTTGTTCCTGTAGTTTGTGGAGCACTTGTACTTGTTGATGATTGTCCAACAGTATATGAATATGTTGAACTATTACTTTCTGTTCCACACTTTTGTATAAACACTATTGCTGTATCCCATGCATAACTATTTATTAAATCACTTGTTACTTTTGCTTCACTTTTATACATATCTCTTGACAATTCTGATGCTTTATTTTGTGTTACATAATTCCAAACTTGTTGTTCTTTTTTACACACTAATTTTATATTATCTCCTGTATATCCTGTCCAATTTGTTTCATTATTACTATTGCTTGTTGATACTGAGGAATTATAGTCAACTACTCCTGCTTCATATCTTCCTATATAATACCCATGATTACTATTTGCACTTGTTTTAAATTTCTCTATATCTTTTGCAATAGCATTTCCACGACTACTATTATGACTTGCTGTTGTATCCTCTGTATAACTTCCAGAATATTCACTTGTTGTTATAGTTCCATCACTATTCTTTGTAAAATCATATCTTCCTAATTCTATTTCTACTGTTTCTTTATTCGCTTTTTTTATAGCATTTTCTCCAGTTCCTACTGGTATCCATACAAATTGGCTTCCTATTGTATTTGTATATGTTGCATCTTCTATTACTATTCCTCCTGTTACTTCTGTTGCTGAATCATCTGCTATTTTAAATCCTTTTGGTATTGTTACTTGGTTTCCATATGTGTCTTCTAATGTTGTTGTATCCTTAAATACTGTTCCTTTTGTTTTCAAACTTTGTATACTTTCTATTATATTTCCATTTGCATCTATTTTTTTCTTTTCTCCATTTACTGTTACTTCTAATGGAAATCCAGTATTATTTTTATCATAATTAATTCCTTGATTTTCTAAATTGTCCTTTAAATCTTTTAAATTCAGTTTTCCATCAGTCCCATAACTTCCTGCTATTGCTATCTTTAAATTTTCATCTTCTTTTGCCTGTTCTGTTTGTGTCTTTGCATCTCCTGCCTTTTTTAATATTCCATTGTCTCCAGTTAATGTAGCAATTGTTACTCCTGCAAGTATTAAGAGTACAATTATTGTGATTACTAATGCTATTAATGTAATACCTTTGCTTTCTTTTAACTTCTGTTTTTTTGCTGTTTTAATTGTTTTCATAAAACTTTCTCCCTTCTTTTGTTTTCTGCTTTCTTTTTTTATTTTTCTCTTCAAATTATTTTCATTTTTGTAAATAGTATTCAAACCATTCACTCTTTCTGAACAAAGACATTATATTTTCAAGGTTCTTTTTTTCTATTTACAAAAATAAATTTAATTTACACTATCATTTTACAAATATTGTTGAATTAAGTCAATATATTATCGCGATTTATTTCTGTTGTTTTAAAATCTTTGTTGTTTTTTGTAAATCTTGAAACGTTGCAATTAACATAACGCAAAAAAAATCACCTTGAACTTATTTCTAAATTCAAGGTGTAATTTACTTAATTCATATTCTAATTTTATCCAAACAATCCACGTTTTTTTACTGGTGGTTGTTCATTCATAGTTTTTGCTAATTGTACTAATAACTCACGTTGTTCCTTAGTTAATCTTTTTGGTGTTTGAACTGTTACAGTAAATACAAAATCGCCAACTAAACTTGAATTAATAGATTTAAATCCTCTATTTCTAATAGTAAATTTAGTACCTGTTTGTGTTCCATCTGGTATTTTATATTTTTCCTTTGTTCCATCTACCATCGGTATTTCAAGTTCTGCACCTAATGTTGCTTGTGTAATAGTTATTGGTATTTCGCATAATACATTATTTCCTTTTCTTGTATATATACTATGTTTTTTTATTTTTACTGTAATATATAAGTCTCCTTTAGCTCCACCTTTTTCTCCTGGTTCTCCTTCTCCTCTTAATACTACAGTTTGATTATCATCTATTCCTGCTGGTATTTTTACTTTTATTTTTGGTTGTTTACGAACTTTTCCTTTTCCTCTACAGTTTTCACATGGTTCATTTATTATTTCTCCTGTTCCATGACAGCTACTACAAGTTCTACTTGTTTGCATTTGACCTAAAATTGTATTTTGAACTTGAGTTACTTGACCTGTTCCATGACAAGTAGGACATTTTACAGGCGATGTTCCTGGTTTTGCTCCGCTTCCATGACAAATATGGCACTCTTCGTCTCTCGTTATTACTATTTCTTTTTCTACTCCTGAAAATGCTTGTTCAAATGTAATCTCCATTCGTACATTTAAATCTGCACCTTTACGTGGTCCTCTTTGCTTAGCAGAAGCTCCTCTGCCTCCAAATCCTCCACCAAAAATGGAAGAGAAAATATCTCCTAAGTCTCCGAAATCTCCAAATCCATCAAAACCAGAACCATTATAAGAATAATATCCACCTTGACCACCAAATGGTCCTCCTGCTCCTCCTCCAAAGCCTTGTGGTCCATCTGGTCCAAATTGGTCATACATTTTTCTTTTTTGAGGATCTGATAATGTCTCATATGCTTCATTTACTTCCTTAAATTTTTTCTCTGCTTCTTCTTTATTGTCTAGATTTGCATCAGGATGATATTTTTTAGCAAGTTTACGATAAGCTTTTTTTAATTCGTCCTCTGTTGCATTTTTATTAACTCCTAATACTTCATAATAATCTCTTTTATTAGCCATTTTTTCCTCCACTTTTTTAAATCAAAAGAAACAAAATGAGTAATGTTCACAGGAACAAAATTAACTTTGTTAGCCTGAACGAAAGAGGCTCATTTTGTTTCTTATTTTAGTTTTTTATAAATTGTTAACAAAAATAATTCTAGGTGGAAATTATTCTTTGTTATCATCTTCTACTTTATAATCTGCGTCATATACATTTCCATTTTCGTCTGTCTTTGGTCCTTCTCCTGCTCCTGCATTAGCATCTGTTCCAGCTCCTTGAGCTCCGTTTGGATTTGCATTCTTGTATAATTGTTCTGACATATCATAAAATACTTTTGTTAGTTTTTCTGTTGCTTCTTTTATTTTGTCTGTATCGTTTGTTTCTAATGCTTTTTTAGTGTTGTCTATTTCTGTTTCTACTTTTGCTTTTTCTTCTCCACTAATTTTATCTCCTAAGTCTTTTAATGTTTTTTCACTATTATATATTAAACTTTCTGCATTATTTTTTACTTCAATTTCTTCTTTTTTCTTTTTGTCTTCTTCAGCATGTGCCTCTGCATCTTTTACTGCTTTATCAATATCTTCATCTGTTAAGTTTGTTGATGCTGTAATAGATACGTCTTGGCTGTTTCCTGTTGCCATATCTTTTGCAGATACATGAACAATACCATTTGCATCAATATCAAAAGTTACTTCGATTTGTGGAACTCCTCTTGGTGCTGCTGGAATTCCTGTTAATTGGAATCTTCCAAGTGTTTTGTTGTATGCTGCCATTTCTCTTTCACCTTGTAAAACGTGAACTTCTACTGATGTTTGACCATCTGCTGCTGTAGAGAATATTTGTGATTTTTTAGTTGGTATTGTAGTATTTCTTTCAATTAATTTTGTAAATACTCCTCCATATGTTTCAATACCTAATGATAATGGTGTAACATCTAATAATACTAAGTCTTTTACATCTCCTGATAATACACCACCTTGAATTGCTGCACCGATAGCAACACATTCATCTGGGTTTATTCCTTTGTCTGCTTCTTTTCCAGTAATTCTTTTTACTGCTTCTTGTACAGCTGGAACTCTTGTAGAACCACCTACTAATAATACTTTGTGAATATCATTTGCTGATAATCCTGCATCTTTAAGAGCTTGATTAACTGGTCCTGCTGTTGCTTCTACTAAGTCATGAATTAATTCTTCAAATTTAGATCTTGTTAATGTAACATCTAAGTGTTTTGGTCCTGTTGAATCAGCTGTAATGAATGGTAAATTTATTTGTGTTTGTTGTACTCCTGATAATTCTATTTTTGCTTTTTCTGCTGCTTCTTTTAGTCTTTGCATTGCCATTTTATCTGCTTTTAAATCAATTCCATTTGATTTTTTGAATTCATCTACTAAGTAATTGATAATTGCGTTATCAAAATCGTCTCCTCCTAAATGTGTATTACCACTTGTTGATAAAACTTCAAATACTCCGTCACCAATATCTAGTATAGAAACATCAAATGTTCCTCCTCCTAAGTCATAAATCATAATTTTTTGGTCTTGTTCTTTATCCATTCCATATGCTAAAGCTGCTGCTGTTGGTTCATTTATAATTCTTAATACTTCTAGTCCTGCAATTTTTCCTGCATCTTTTGTTGCTTGTCTTTGACTATCATTAAAGTATGCTGGAACAGTTATAACTGCTTGTGTTACTTTTTGTCCTAAATAGTTTTCAGCATCTGCTTTTAATTTTTGTAATATCATTGCTGAGATTTCTTGAGGTGTAAATTTATCTCCTTCTATATCTACTTTTTCTGCTGTTCCCATTTTTCTTTTTATTGATATAACTGTATTATCTGGATTTGTAACTGCTTGACGTTTTGCAATTTGTCCTACTAGTCTTTCTCCATTTTTTGAAAATGCAACTACTGATGGAGTTGTTCTATTACCTTCTGCATTTGGTATAACAACTGGTTCTCCTCCTTCCATAACTGCTACACATGAATTTGTTGTTCCTAAGTCAATTCCTATAATTTTTCCCATTTTAAATTCCTCCTAAATTTATTTTTTATTTTATGTACAATTTTAAATTGTACAGTTTGTCTTTAGATTTATAACTAATTAAAAATTAATAACATTTTAATATGTTTCAACTTGTTAATTTTGTATAAACAAGTTAGTTTGCTACTACTACCATAGAATGTCTAATTACTCTGTTTCCTATTTTATAGCCTTTTCTATATTCTTGTGCTATTTCTTTTTCACCTAAGTTTTCATCTTGAATACTACTTACAGCCTCATGTAATTCAGGATCAAAAGTTTTTCCTACTGTTTCTATTTCTTCTACTCCTTTTGACTTTAAAACATCTTTAAATTGTTTTAATACAAGTTCTACTCCTTGTTTGTAATTTTCGTCTGCTGTTTCTACTTTTGCTGCATTTTCTAAATTGTCTACAACTGGAAGCATTACTTCAATTACATCTGAAAGTATAGAATTGTATAACCCTTCTCTTTCTTTGTTGCTTCTCTTTTTAAAGTTTTCAAATTCTGCTAGAATTCTTTTAAATCTATCGTCTAATTCATCATAATCTTGTTTTGGTACCATGTCCTTATGTTTCTTTTCCTTTTTTTCTTGTTTTTCCTCTTTTAATTCTTCTTTTTGTTCTTTTTCGTTCTCTGCCATTTTATCCCTTCTTTCTTTTTATTTTTAATATTAATTACTTTTTCCATTTAATTTTTGATTAATATATTTCATAACAGAAATAACTTTTGAATAATCCATTCTTTTTGGTCCTATAATTCCTATTGTTCCTAAATCTTTTCCGTTTACTTTATGTTTAAATGTTACTACGCTAAAATCTTTTAATTGTTCTTTTTCGTTTTCTTCACCTATATATACCTTAATATCTTCTGCAAATCCTGAATCCAACATATCTGCTACCATTTCTTTTTTATCTAATATGTTTATAAAATTTTTAGCTACTTCTAAGCTATTAAACTCTGGTAAATCAAAAGATTTATTAGCTCCTTCAAGATATATTTTATTATCTTCTTCTAATACTTTTTTTATTTGCTCAATAACTGGTTTTATAACATTAACACTATAAGTCATTTCATCATATAAGTATTCTTCTAACGGTCTATCTATAGTTTCAATTGGTTGACCTTTTAGTTTATTATTAAACATATAGTTCATAGTTTCGACTTGTTTTTCATTTATATCTTCATCAAATTTTATAATCGTTTCTTTTACTAAACCTGTGTCTGTCAGAATAACTGCCATCATCATTCTTGAACCTAATAGAACGAATTTTATTTCTTCAATTAGTTGATTTACTGGCTTTGGCCCTATTGAAACAGTTGTATAATGTGTTACTTCTGAAATTGTGTTAGCTGTTATTTTGGTTAAATCTTCAATTTCATTTACTTTTGTTTCAAGTTTTGAACTTATATATTTGATTTCTTCTAAACTGATATCTTTATCATTTAATAATTCATCTACGTAATATCTATACCCTTTAGCTGATGGCACTCTTCCACTTGATGTGTGGGTTTTATCTAAATAACCTTTTTTCTCTAAATCAGCCATTTCATTTCTAATTGTAGCACTACTACAGTCTAATCCATGATTATCTGTTAATGCATTTGAACTTACAGGCTCTGCTGTATTAATATATTCTTCTACAATAGCTTGTAAAACTTTCTTTTTTCTATCGTCTAACAATTTTTTCACCTCTTTTATTAAAATTGTTAGTTTGATTTTAGCACTCTTTGTTGTTGTTTGCTAACTTCATATATATTATACCCCTTTTTAGCACTTGTCAATACATTTTGCTAATTTTTTTTGTGAATTTTTTGTGAACACTGGACAGATGGGACAAGGGGGACAGGTCTTGGGACAAAGGGGGACAGGTCTTAAGTGTCTCATATATTTGG
>ERZ773210.314-NODE-314-length-59744-cov-50.049155_pt1 | contig 59744 bp, 58 predicted proteins | sample MGYA00580528_ERZ773210 | MGnify/ENA primary metagenome ERZ773210 (study PRJEB29015, sample SAMEA2737769) | human gut metagenome | biome: human gut; feature: human-associated habitat; material: faeces | place: China | collected 2012 ...
GTCTTAAATGTCTCATATATCCGGCCGGATATATGAGACATTTAAGACCTGTCCCCCCTGTTTCACTGTTTCATTATTCTCTTGACAAAATCTTAATAAAGATATATATTTTTTACATATATTAAATTATATAAATTTTTTAGGAGGGATTTTAATGTTAAAAAGGAAATTTAAAATCATTGCTTTATTATTTGTAATGATTTCAACTCTTACATTATCTACTGTAAGAGCCGAAAATGAGACTGAAAATGCATCTGCAATTTCAGAAGATTCTGCTGCAGTTACTTCTAACGAGCAGGATTTAGAAACTACATCTAGTTCTGGAGAAACTAGTGCAATAGCATCTTATGAAAATAATTTCAAAAAAGGAGATGTCTATTTAACTGGTAACGACGTTGTCGTTAATGACATTATTGATGGAAACCTTTTCGTTTTTGCTAATAGTGTTACTATTAATTCACAAATTGGTGGAGATGCATTTATTTTAGCTGGAACTGTTAACGTCGGAGAACAAGGTTATATTTTCAGTAATTTATTTACATGTGCTCAAAATGTAAATATTTCAGGTGTTGTATATGATTTATATACAACTGCACAAACAGTTTCTATTAATGGATATGTTTACAGAGATATACATGTAGGAACAAATATGCTTAATATTAACGGAACTATCGGAAGAAATGCTTTTGTAGGAGCTAACCAAATTAATTTTGCACAACCATCTGAACAAAATTCTGAAGAACAACAAGTTACTTCTCAAGGTATTATTAATGGAGATTTAAACTATTCAGCTCCTAACGAAATTTCTATACCAGAAGGATCTGTTTCAGGTTCTGCAAATTATTCAAAATCTACTGAAAAATCTTCCTTAAATATAAAAGATTATATGATATCTCTTGGAGGATTTGTTTCTACAGCTATTATTATTTGGTTATTATGTTTATGGATTACACCTAAATTTTTATCTAATACTACTAACATAATTTCAAAGAAATTATTATCTGTAATAGGTTATGGTTTGCTAACTCCAATAGTAATTGCAGTAGCATTTGTTATTTTACTTATTTTAGGAATTACTTCTAAAATAGCTTTACTTGGTTTATCTTTATTGTTACTACTACTAGCTATAAGTTCTAGTATTTTTGTAATAACAATAAATCGCTTGATATGTCAAAAGTTTAAAATTGAAAAAACAATTGGAATTTTCGGTATGTTAATTTTATCTTCAATTGTTTTATGGGCAATTGGTTTAATCCCTTACGTTGGTTCCGCTATAAATATAATTACTTCTTTAATTGGTTTAGGTATTATTGTAACAAATATTATTCCAGTTAGAGAAAAAACAAAGAAAACAAATAAAACAAATAAAACAGATAAAATTGAAAAATAAAAAATATTAACAAATACTAAAGAAGCTAAATATTAAATAAACCTTTTAATATTTAGCTTCTTTTTTATTACTTTTTTAATTCATCAATAATAACTTTAAAATCATTTGCCATTAATATTGCTGTTCCAGAAACTAATATATTAGCTCCTGCTTTTTTTACATCTGGAGCAGTTGCTAGATTAATTCCTCCATCTGCTTCTATATCAATTTCTATATTATTATTTTCTATATATCTTTTTAACTCTTCTATTTTTTTTAATGTGTCCTTAATCAAAGTCTGTCCTCCTTTTCCTGGCTCTACAGTCATAACAAGGCACATATGAATATATGGCAAAAATTCATAGATTTCTTCTATCTTTGTATCTGGCTTTATAGAAATTCCTACTTTACAATTATTTTCTTTTATATATTTTATTATTTCAAACACTTCCTCCTTACTTTTACAAGCTTCTAAGTGAAATGTTATAATATTAGGTTCTACTGATAAAAAGTCATTAATTGCCTCTTTTACATTTTCAACCATTAAATGTACATCTAATGGCAAATTTGAAATTCTTTTAATATATGATGCATATTCTAGCATCTTTTTATACGTATTCTTTTCTACAAACTTTCCATCCATAACGTCAATATGAAAATAGTCTGTTTTTCCTGCCTCTAATTCAAAAAAAGTAGATGATTCTTCCCCTTTTTTTACAGAAAGAATTGATGTTGATATTTCTACCATTTCTTTCGTTCCTCCTTTTGTTTTAATTCTTCATAAATTTTGCAAAATCTATTATACCTCTCTTTAGATATTTTTCCCTCTTCTATAGCCTGTTTTACTCCACAATTTTTTTCTTTAATATGTGTACAACCTATAAATTCACATTTTTCTTTTTCTCTTTCAAACTCTACAAAATAATTTTCTAACTCTTGACTTGGTATCTCTGATATATCAAATGTTGAAAATCCTGGCGTATCTGCTATATATGTATTTTCATTTATTTCATATAATTTAATTGCTGTTGTTGTATTTTTTCCTCTTCTATTTCTTTTACTAATCTCTCCTTCTTGTGTAATATCTCTTTTAAAAATCCCATTTATTAATGTAGACTTCCCTACTCCAGAATTTCCGGAAAAAGCACTTATATTATTTTTTAACTGTTCTTGTAATTTTTCTATTCCTTTTTGTTTCTTTGCTTCTGTTTCAATTACTTTGTATCCAATTTTTTTGTATATTTTTTCTATTTTCTCAAATTGTTTTTCATCATCTAAATCTATTTTATTTAAAACGATTACAGCATTAATGCCTAAAAATTCTGAAAATGCTAATTGTTTATCTAACATTAACAAATCAGGTTTAGGATCTTTACTAGAAATAACAAAGATAATTTGAGTTATATTAGCCAGCTTTGGTCTTTTTATATATACAGTTCTATTTTTTATTTCTTTAATAACAGCTTTCCTGTTTGTTTCATCTATTATTTCTAATTCTACCATATCTCCAACAACTGGAGTTATATCTTCCTTTTTAAACTTTCCTCTCGCTGTTGATTCATAAATTTTATCTTTTGCCTTTACTTTATACATATTTGATATATTTTCTACTATTAATCCTTGCATTATTCCTCCATTAAATAAGCTTTATAATTGTTATATTAATCAATTAAAAGTTGAAGAACTAAACTTATTATCTTCAACTTTTAAATCTCATTAATTAAAATTTACTGATGAATCAGTACTAAAGTTTACTGATTTTGTTCTAGTCCAACTTCCTCCATTAGAATCTGTAATAGTCAATGTTAAATCCATTGAACCTTTTCCACTTATTGTTGTAGATTTACTTGTTGTATTCTTATCTACTCCTGAATCTGAATATAAAGTATTATTTCCTGATTTTAATGTAATACTTACAGTTTTAACTGTCTTATTTTCTGTTGTATTTGAATTAGAAGTTTCTTCACTATATCCTCCTGTTATTGCTTTTACATTTATATTTACTGACATAGTTTTTGAAGCCTCATAACTATTTACTGTTATAGTAACAGTACTTCCTTTTTCTACAGTTTTTCCTGAATCTAAACTTTGTTTTAATACTATTCCATTTTCCTTTGAACTATCTTCAGATGTTGTTACAGCTACCACAAATCCTTGAGCTTCCAATGTTTTCTTAGCATCTGCTTGAGATTTTCCTATAACATCTGGAACTGTAGCTTTTTCTACACCTGTACTTACATGTATTTTTATTGTATCTCCTGCAAAAGCCTCTGTATCTGGACTTGTTTCTTGAGATATTACATATCCTTCTTGAACTTTTTTGCTTGATTCTTCAACTATTTCTACTTTTAATTTAGCATCTTCTAATGCTTTTACCGCCTTATCTTTTTCCATTCCTACTACTTTTGGAACTGTAGTCTTTTCTTCTCCTTTACTAACAACTACTTTAACTGTACTTCCCTGTTTTACTTTATTAAACTTTTCCATATAAGTTGGATCTTGTGAGATAATAAATCCTTCTGGCACATCTTTATTATATTCTTCTTTTTCTATTTCAAATTTCAGTTTTACATTTTCAATTTCTTTTTGTGCTTCTTCCTTAGATAAACCAACTACATTTGGCATTGCAACCTCTGGTGGATTAGTTAGATTTAATACTAACATTGTTCCTCCTAAACTTAAAACAAACAATAATAATAACCCTATAAATATGCTTAATCCTTTATGTGTCTTTACAAAAGTTTTAAATTTTCCGTCTTTTTTACCACTTGAATTTTTAGTTTGTTTATTATCTCTATATGCATTTGTATCAATAACTTGAGTTTTTGCAGTAGGGTCATACTCTAATTCTTCAACAAAATCTCCTTCTGGATCTTTTAAAGATTTTTTCAAATCAACTAACATTTCTGAAGCTGTTTGATATCTTAGTGTAGTATCTTTTTGTAATGCTCTCATAATAATTTTATTAACAGCTATTGGCAAATTCGGATTTAATTCAATTGGTTCTACCGGTTCTTCTTGCATATGTTTTAAAGCAACTGACACTGGTGTATCTGCATCAAAAGGAACTCTTCCTGTTACCATTTCATACATTACAACTCCTAATGAATATAAATCTGACTTTGCATCTGTAAAACCACCCCTTGCATGTTCAGGTGAAAAATAATGCACAGATCCTATTGTTGTCCCAAATGCTGTAATTGTAGAATTTGACACTGCTTTCGCAATCCCAAAATCTGTTACTTTTGCAACTCCATCTTCTGTTATAATAATATTATGTGGTTTTATATCTCTATGAATTATATTATTTCTATGTGCCATTTCTAAAGCTGATGCAATTTGAATTGATACATTAATTGACCATTTCCAAGGAAGTGGACCTTTTTCTTTTACAATAATTTCTTTTAAAGTTTTACCTTGTATCAATTCCATTACTATGTAATAAAGGTTTCCATCTACTCCAACATCATAAATTGACACAATATTAGGATGTGTTAATCTTGCTGCTGATTGAGCTTCTACTTCAAATCTTTTTATAAATTCATCATCTGTTGTAAATTCATCTCTTAATATTTTTACTGCAACATTTCTTTTTAAAACTTTATCTGTTGCTTTATATACAGTAGCCATTCCTCCATTTCCAATTTTCTCGATAATTTCATATCGATTTCCTAATAGCTTCCCTTCTAAATTCATATTTATCTCTCCTTAAATATCGTTAATATGTAGATTGTTATATATTTTTTACTATAATTACTGTTATATTATCATATCCACCGTTTTCGTTTGCTATTTTTACAAGTTCTTTTGGTGCTTGTTCTATATCCTTTTTAGCTTGTTTAAATATTTCTTCTTGTGGTACTAAATTGGTTAGACCATCTGAATTTATTATTAAAATATCTTCTTTTAAAAAACCTTTTACCATGACATCTGGTTCTACAAAAGCATTACATCCTAATGCTTTCATTAGCATATTTTTTTGTGGATGATGTACCGCTTCTTCTGCTGTTATAGTTCCATCTTTTACTAATTTTTGCACATAACTGTGGTCTTGTGTTAGTTTTCTCATAAATTCTTTTCTAATTCTGTAAATTCTACTGTCTCCTACATGTCCTATAAACACTTTATTATTATATATTAAACAAATCTCTAATGTAGTACCCATTCCTTCTAATTCTTTATTTTCTTTTGACTTTTCATACACTATCATATTAGCATATTCCATGCTACTGCCTACTAATTGAATAATACTTTCTCTATCTTTTTCAATTTTTTTAAAGTTATTTTCGATATAATTTTTAGCAGATTGTATAGCTAATTTGCTTGCTATTTCTCCTCCTTGGCATCCACCCATACCATCAGCAAGCATATATAATTGTACTTCATCCAATGAATCAGATATATAATAAGAATCTTGATTTATTTCTCTTACTTTTCCTATATCTGATTTTGCATAAGCTTTTATCATGGTTTCACCTCTCTTTCTAGATTTTGCCTTTTAATTTATTTTTATATTTTGATACTATTATTTTTACTATCATTTTTTATTATGTCTTTATTTTACCTTAACATTTATGTTTTTTCAAGTATTTTTATTGATTTAATTTATCTTATATTTTTGTTTTTTACTATTTCTTATCTTTTTATACTAAAAAGTTTTTAACTTCTTTTGGTGCCATTATAGCATAATTTTCTGGAATACTTATTTCTTCTTCATTTTTTATTATATAATCTTTAATATATTTCATACTTAAGTTGCTTGCCAACTTTATATCATAAAATTTTTCCTTTGGTATTTCTATTAATGCTGGTAAATCATTTGGTTTTAAATTAATATCTTTTGCAATTTCTACTGTATAAAAGTCTGCTCTCATTTTTAATGTAGAATTTTGTTCATATGGATTTAATTCTCTAATTTCTATTTCTTTTGTAAAAACAGGCTGTTTACTCACATTGATATCTTTATTATTAATTCCCTTTACTTCTTCTAAAATTTCTCTAATTAATGTTTTTCTTGTATTATTTTCATCTACTTTTTCTACTGCTCCCCCTAATGTTTTTATAATAGCTGCCTTTTCTCCATTTTCTAAAAAATACCACCTCTTTTGTTTTTGCATTCCTAATACAATTTTATTTCCATGTATTACAATTCCTTCTGCTCCCAAGATAATATTTTTCATTATATTTCCCCCTCCTTAATTGCAAAGTTTCTTCATTAATATGTTTTTATTTATTGTTTTCTATTTTATATGCCAATTCTAAAGCAAGTATTGGTATTTTGGTTTTTTTATTGAAGTTTGCTAATTGGCTTATACTTCTCGCTTCCCATTGAGTCGAGTCTAAATTGTCTCCCGCATAATAAAAAGTAAAATAATTTAACTTTTTATATTGACAAACTGTACCTATTGAAGCTCCTTCCATTTCAACACAAATTACACCTTTTTTTTGATATCTCTTTATTTTTTCTTGAGTTTCTCTATAAAATGCATCAATTGTCCATGTAGCTCCTTCAGTATATTCAAAGTTATAATCCTTTAATATATCTTTAAATAAACTTTTATATGTCTTATTTAACTCAATATATTCTGAATCTGGTAAATAATGATAACTTGTACCTTCATCTCTATAAGCTTTATCTGGAATAATAATTGAACAATCTTCAATATTTTTGTCTAAGACTCCGCAATTTCCAAAAATAATAAATGTATCAACACCGTTAATATTTAGCTCTTCTATATCTGCACTTATCCAAGATCCACTAATTCCAGCCATAAATAATGTTATTTTAATATTCTTATATTCGAGTTCATAAACTGGTCTCTTTCCAGTTAATTCTCCTACTTTTTGACATTCAAACTTTTTTACCACGTCTTTTAATAAATATTCTGAAAAAACTCCAACAGCTATATGTGGCAATTTAATACTAGTATCTCGTATTCCATTATTATTTTTAATGCCTCGAGGTTTTATAAATCCTTCTTCATCACTATAAATTATCATCACTTTCTCCTTCTATTTTACTTTCTTTAAATATTTCTATTAGTTCTTTAAAATTTGCTACATTATAATCTGCAAGTTTATTTATTTTTTCTCTGTCTTTATCAGAATATTTGTCATAAACCACTATAACATCAAGATTAGCATTTTTGGCAGCCATAACACCTGTTAAAGAATCTTCTACAACAATACATTTTGATAAATCTGAAATCTTTAATTTTTCAATTATTTTATTATAAACCTCTGGATTAGGCTTCTTTAGTTTAACATCATCTTTAGTCACTATAAAATCAAAATATTTTTGTAAATTGCACTTATTTTTAATATTTTCATTTTCATTACTATATATTTCTATTGTTTCTTTCCTAGACACCGTACCTAAAGCAATCTTTATCTTATGATTTTTTAAATATTTTATTATTTTATCTGCATCTGGCTTATATTCAATATCTTTTGAAACTTCTTTTGATAAATTTCTTCGAAATTGCAAAATTTCTTCTTTTGATAATTTAGAATTATATTTTGTTTTCAAATATTCACAATAATTTAAATATATATCACCTGTATTGTTATTTTTAAAAAAATTATCTCTTTCCGTCAAAATTTCTTCCGAACTTTTATTTTCACCAAGTGAACGAGCTAATTCAATGTCTAAATAATTATTTGTACCATTTGAGTCAATTAAAGTTCCATCTAAATCAAAAATTACTAAATCTAGATTTGCTAGTTTTTTCTTTAAAAAATTTTCCATGAACTATTCTCCTTTAATAAATGTTTTAATTAATATCTGATATATTTTATATCATAATTAATAAACTTAGCATTCTTTTATTTTCTAAATTAATCTTTTTTTATTTTTAGGATTAATTTATTTCATAAAAAAATTTTTTACATTCTTCTATTATTCTAGGGTACATATTATCTCCTTTTTTTCTTTCTGTCAATCTTTTTATCTATTATTGCAAAAACACAAAATTGACTTATTTATTTTTTCTTTATATAATATTGCTATCAATAAGTTAGGAGATTTTAAAATGAATACAAACTTAGAAAAATTAGAATTTAATAAAATATTAGAAATCTTAAAAAAACATTGTGTAACATATGTTGGAAAAAAACTTGTAGATAGTTTAATGCCCAATAATAACAAATCAGATGTAGAAAATATGTTAAAAGAAACTTTTGATGCTGTAAATTTATCATATAGAAATTCTATGCCTGGATTTTATGAAATATCAAATGTGGAAATAGAACTAAAAAATCTTGAAGTTAATAATACCCTTTCTTGCAAATCTTTAATAAATCTAAAAAATATATTTAAACTTTCTCAGGAATTAAAAGAATACTTCTCAAAAGATTTTTTAGATAGTTCTGAATATCCTTCTTTATCACCTTTATTTTATGAACTTTATACTAATAAAGACATTGTAACAGCTATTGAGACTGCTATTATTGACGAAAATACTATAGATGATAAAGCGTCTTCTACGTTAAAATTAATTAGAAAAAATATTAGAAATACTGAACAAAATATTAGAGATACCTTAAATAATTTTATACATTCTTCTAAATATTCAAAATATATTCAAGAAAATATTATAACAATGAGAAATAATCGTTTTGTAATACCTGTTAAAGATGAGTATCGTTCAGAAATAAAAGGATTTGTTCATGATATATCTAATGCTGGTTCAACGGTGTTTATTGAACCTATTTCAATATTCGAATTAAATAATAATCTTAGCAAATTAAAAATTGATGAAGAAATTGAAATAGAAAAAATATTGATGAAATTATCTTCTCTATTTTTTCCATATATTGAAGAAATAAAAAAGGATATTAATTTAATAGGTAATTTAGATTTTATTTTTGCTAAAGCAAAATATTCTCGCGAAATCAAAGGTATAACTCCTAAAATAAATCTAAAAAAAGAAATTAATCTTATAAATGCACGCCATCCTTTAATTGACTTTAATAAAGTTGTTCCTATTTCTATTAATTTAGGAAATGACTTTTCTACTTTAGTTATAACTGGTCCTAATACTGGTGGAAAAACAGTTACTTTAAAAACAGTTGGCTTATTATGTGCAATGGCTTGCAGTGGTCTTAATATTCCAGCAGATGAAAATTCATCAATATATGTTTTTGATAAAATTTTTGCTGATATTGGTGACAATCAAAGTATTAGTGAATCTCTAAGTACTTTTTCATCTCATATGACAAATATTGTTGAAATTATAAAAAATTCAAGTACAAACTCTTTAATCTTAGTTGATGAATTAGGTTCAGGTACAGATCCAATTGAAGGTGCTAATCTTGCTATAAGTATTTTAGATTATTTTAATCAAAAAGATATTCTAACAATAGCAACAACTCATTATCAAGAATTAAAAAATTATGCTTTAGTAACAGATAGATTTGAGAATGCTTCTGTAGAATTTGATATAAAAACTTTAATGCCTACATATAGATTATTAGTTGGTATACCAGGAAAAAGTAATGCTTTTGAAATTAGTAAAAGTTTAGGACTTAATTCTGAAATAATAAATAATGCAAAATCTCTAATGTCAAAAGATCAAATTAATATTGAAGAATTATTAAAAAATATATATGATAACAAAAGTATTATTGAAAAAGAACGTAAAGAAATTGATTTAAAACTTCAAAATATATCTATTCTTGAAAATAATCTAAAAAAAGATAATATAGAATTAAAACAAAAAGAAAAAGAATTAATTGATAACGCAAAGATAAAAGCAAGAGATATATTTCTAAATGCTAAAGAAGATGCAAATTCTATTATAAAGCAAATGAATGAAATAAAAAATTCAAATGTAAATATTAAAGATTTAGAAAATCTAAGGAATAAATTAAACACTAAAATAAAGAATTCTTCATTAACTAAGGATACTGCTAATTTTTCTTCAAATTCAGTAGAAAAATTAAATGTTGAAGATTTAAAACCTAATACAGAAGTTTTTGTGAAAACTCTTGGTCAAAATGGTATTATTGTATCTCATATTTCAAAATCAAATGAAGTACAAGTTAAAGTTGGTATTATAAAAATGAATGTACATATAAATAACATAGAAAAAGCACATGTCGATAAAACCAAAAAATCAGATAAACAAATCCAAACTTCTGGCTATACTAGTATTTCAAAATCAAAAACAGTAAAATCAGAAATAAATGTAATTGGTTTAAATGTTGAAGAAGCTGTCTTTGTAGTTGATAAATTTTTAGATGATTGTTGTTTAGCTAAACTTCAGACAGTACGAATTGTCCATGGTAAAGGTACCGGAAAATTAAAAACCGGAATTCATAACTTTTTAAAAACTAATCCTCATGTTAAATCTTATAGAATGGGAACTTATGGAGAAGGAGAAATGGGCGTTACAGTAGTAACACTAAAATAGGAGCCAAATGGCTCCTATTTTAGTGTTACTACTTCCATAAATCTCTCCAGTTCTCCTTCACTTTTAAATATAATGTTTACCAACACACCAATTTCTTCACTTTTTTCTAAATTCGGATATTCTACCTTGTCTAATAATCTTCCTCCAAACTTTTCTGCCATTTCTACCGTCATGGTTATTTCTGATAGTAAAGCTGATTGCTTGATGGAATTGGTAAGACTTGGATTGGCAATACAAGTTTTTGTAATTTTCAGTATTGGAATTATTGGATTCCGCTCTATCGCTGTTCTTAGTAACATATTATTATCCCTCCTAAGATTGATTAATTATATTATATCAGAATTTTACATAATAATCAAGTTAGACATACTTTTCTATTTTTAACACTGCTCTTCCGCTTCTTGTAGTTCCTGTTTGTTCTTTAACTATAAATCTACCTTTTCCTCTTATTGTTATAATATCTCCTATTTTCACCTGTTTTGCCATCTTTGTTTCATTTTGTCCATTAACAAAAACTCTTTCTTGTTCTATTATTTGTTTAGCTTTACTTCTAGAAGTTTTAACTAAATCTGAAACAATATTATCTAATCTTAAAGATGGTACTATAATACTTACTTCTTCTATTTTAACTTCTTTTTTAATAATATCTGAAATTTCTTTAATCTCAATTTTACTATTTTCAAATCTAGTAAGAGAAGGAAGTTCTTTCTTTAAAACTTCTGCAAAATCACTAACAACAACAATATCTGCACCTTGATTAGAAACTAAAATATCCCCTACTTTTTCTCTTCTTAAACCTAATTTAACAATACCACCTAAATAATTTCTATGAGAATATTTTCCAAATTCTTCTTCTGGTAACTCTATTCTTAAAATTTTTAGCATTTTACTATAATTCTTCTCTATCATACTATCATTATATTTATCTGGATATACAATTAAAATTTTTCTTTCGCTATCCTCATACCCACCAAAAAATTGATAATTTTTAAAATTAATTCTTCTTAGAAAATTCTCTACTAGTGCAACCTGATACATATCTAAAAAATCTGTATATTCCAATTTTTCTCTCGATTCACAAAACTCTATTTTATCTAACACCTGAGACAAGCACAACTTATCTTCTTGTTTTTTATAATCTTTTAAAACCTCTTGTTTATTCATATTTTTTCCTTTCTTGAGACATTGGGGACAGGTCTATATTGTCTCATTTTCCTGTCGCTTTTTGTCTACTATTGTCATTATGTCTTTATAAATACTTTCTGCATCTTGATGATATATTTTTTCTAATTCTTCTACTGTCCCATGTTGAATAAATTTATCTGGATATGCATATGTATTTATATTTATATTCTTTAAGTTTTCATTTACAATTAATTCTTTAATTGTTGTTGATAATCCATTTATAGTTGTTCCATCTTCTATAGTTATTACATTTTTTGTTTTTTCTATAGATTTTATAGCACTTTCTTTGTCAAATGGCTTTAAAAATCTGGTATTTATAACTTCTGAAACAATACCTTCTTTTTCTAACATTTGTGATAATCGAACTGCTCTTTCTACTGTTTTTCCTATTGCAAAAATTGATACATCTTTTCCTTCTTTTAGAATTTCTGCTTTTTGATATTCTATCTTTTTATGTTGGTTAAATTTTTCCTTTCCTTCTCCGCCTCTTGGATATCTAATTACTACTGGCTTTCCTACGTTTACTGCAAATTCCATCATATCTTCTAATTCCTTAAAATCTTTTGGTGCCATAATTGTTAAATTAGGAATTAATCTAAAAAACGCCATATCTATAAGACCTTGATGTGTTTCTCCGGTCTGCTCCTACTACACCAGCTCTATCTACACACATAATAACTGGCAAATTCTGAATAGCAATATCGTGAATAACTTGATCATATGCTCTTTGATAAAAAGATGAATATATAGGAACTACTGGTATAACTCCCTCTTTTGCCATTCCTGCTGCTAAACCTAATGCGTGCTGTTCTGCAATTCCAATATCAAAAAATCTATCTGGAAATTCTTTAGCAAATTTTGTTAATCCTGTACCATCTTTCATTGATGCTGTAATAGCAACTATTTTGTCATTTTTCTTTGCTAATTCTACCAACTTATCTCCAAATACTTTTGAATAATCTTTTGATTTTTCTTTTTTAGGCTTTCCTGTCTCTATTTCAAAAGGTCCTGTTGCATGAAATTTATCTGGATTTTCTTCTGCTATTTTATATCCTTTTCCTTTTTTAGTTAACACGTGAATTAAAACAGGCCCTTCTAATTGTTTACTAATATTTAACATTCTTTCTAATTCTTCTATATTATGTCCATCAACTGGTCCTAAATAGCGAAATCCAATATCTTCAAAAAACATTTTTGGAATAATTAATTGTTTAATACTTCTTTTTAGTCTTTGTATTATTTTTACAAAAGGTTGTCCTATAATTGGCACTTTATTAATAATATTTTTCATAGACACATTGGATTTTGTATACGTTTTTTTAGTTCTTAATTTACTTAGAAGCATATTTACTCCACCAATGTTCTTTGAAATGCTCATTTCATTATCATTTAATATAACTGTCAACCTTGTTTGACTAGAACCTGCATCATTTAATGCCTCTAAGGCCATTCCTCCTGTTAAAGCACCATCTCCTATAACCGCTATTACATTATTCTTTTCACCTTTTATGTCTCTTGCTCTAGCCATCCCTAATGCTGCTGATATAGAAGTACTACTATGCCCTGTGTTAAAACAATCTGTTTCAGATTCATTTGTTTTTGGAAATCCTGCTATTCCATTCAGTTGTCTTAAGGTCTTTAATTGCTCTCTTCTTCCTGTTATAATTTTATGTACATAAGTTTGATGTCCAACATCCCATACTATTTTGTCTTTTGGCAAATCAAAAACTGTATGTAAGGCTATTGTTAATTCTACTACTCCAAGATTTGAAGCTAAATGTCCTCCATTTTTTGATACAATTTCTAATATATATTTTCTAATTTCTTCTGCTAATTGTTTTTGTTCTTCTATGTTTAATTTTTTAACATCCTCGGCTGAATTTATTTTTTCTATCATATTATCACCTTTGCTATTTTATGTAGTCTTTAATATATCATTTTTTAATTATTTTGTAAACTATATTTTATCTAAAAAAACAAGAAGCACTAAATAATTAGCTCTTCTTGTTTTAACTTTTTATAGTGAATTTCTATTTTTATAATACAACTACTTTTTCATCTTTCACACCAATTTTAGACAATTTATTTTTCTTCAAATTACCATCTAAAATTTCCTCTGCAAGCTTATCTTCTAAAACACTTTGAATTGTTCTTCTTAAAGGTCTTGCTCCGAAATTTTTATCAATACCTTTGCTTGCAATTAATTCTTTTACCTCTGGTTCTAACTCTATTTTTATTTTTTGAGCTTCTAATCTTTTTGTTACTTCTTTTAGCATAATATCAATAATTTGACTAATTTCTGTATCTGTCAATTTATGGAACACAATAATCTCATCAATACGATTAATAAATTCTGGTCTAAGTTCTTTTTTTAATGCTTCCATTACTTCTTTTTTTGTTTCCTCGTATTCTTTTTTATTTCCTTCTTCATTAATTTCATTTTTGCTAAATCCTAACATCTTTTTATCTGTAATAAGTCTAGCACCAATATTTGAAGTCATAATAATTACTGTATTTTTAAAATTTACTGTTCTTCCTTGTGAATCTGTTAATCTACCATCCTCAAGTATTTGAAGTAACATATTCATAACATCTGGGTGTGCTTTTTCAATTTCATCAAAAAGAATAACTGAATATGGTTTTCTTCTTATCTTTTCTGTTAATTGTCCTCCTTCATCAAATCCAACATAACCTGGAGGCGAACCTATTAATTTTGAAACAGAATGTGGTTCCATATATTCTGACATATCTACTCTTATCATTGCATTTTCATCACCAAATAAACTTTCAGCCAATGCCTTCGATAATTCTGTTTTTCCTACTCCTGTTGGTCCTAAAAATAAGAACGAACCTATTGGACGTTTTGGATCTTTTAGTCCCACTCTTCCTCTTCTTATAGCTTTTGCTACTGCTTCTACAGCTTCATCTTGACCGATTACTCTTTCATGTAGATTTTTTTCTAGATTTTTTAATCTAATATTTTCGTCCTCCGTTATTTTTTTAGCTGGGATTCCTGTCCAATTTGCAATTACTTCTGCTATATTTTCTTCTGTTATATTAGTCACTTCTTTGTTGTTTTTATTTTTCCACTTTTTCTGCTCTTTTTCATATTTTTCTTTTAATTCTTTCTGTTTATCTCTTAGGCTTGCTGCTTTTTCAAATTTTTGAATTCGAACAGCTTCTTCTTTATCTTTTTCTACTTCTTCTATTTCCTCTTCTAGTTGTTTTAAAATATCTGGCTCTGTATAAGATTTTAGTTTTGCACGAGATGCCGCTTCATCTATTAAGTCAATTGCTTTATCTGGTAAAAATCTATCATTAATATATCTTATAGACATTTTTACAGCTGCTTCAATTGCTTCATCTGTTATTTTTACTCCATGATGTGCCTCATACTTATCTCTAATTCCTTTTAGTATTTTTATTGTATCTTTTTCACTTGGTTCATTTACTGTTACTGGGCTAAATCTTCTTTCTAATGCCGCGTCTTTTTCTATATATTTTCTATATTCATTTAGTGTTGTAGCACCTATTAATTGAATTTCTCCTCTTGCAAGTAATGGTTTTAAAATATTTGCCGCATCAATTGCTCCTTCTGCTGCACCTGCTCCTACTATTGTGTGTATTTCATCAATAAATAAAATAACATCTCCAGCTTTTTTTACTTCATCTAATGCTTTTTTTATTCTTTCTTCAAAGTCTCCTCTATATTTACTTCCAGCTACCATTCCTGAAATATCCATTGTTACTACTCTTTTATCTTTTAATATTTCCGGAACATCTCCTGTTGCTATTTTTTGTGCTAATCCTTCTACTGCTGCTGTTTTACCAACTCCTGGTTCTCCTATTAAACATGGATTATTTTTAGTTCTTCTTGATAAAATTTGTACAACTCTTTCTATTTCTTCTTTTCTTCCTATTACTGGATCTAATTTTCCCTCTTTTGCTTTTTTGGTTAAATCTTCTCCAAATTGATTTAATGTTGGAGTTGAATTATAGCTTCCAACTTTGTTGTCAGATTTTCCATTTTTATCTTCTTTCGCAAAATCTTCTCCTTCATTTATTACTTTTATTATTTCACTATAAAGTTTTGGAATATTCGTATCTAATTCTAATAATATTCTAGCAGCAATGCTATCTCCTTCTCTTAGAATTCCTATTAAAAGATGTTCTGTTCCTATATAGTTATATCCTAATTTTCTAGCTTCAATAAAAGCGTTTTCAATTACTCTTTTAGTCCTTGGTGTAAATCCTAATGTTCCATCTATCGGTTCTTCGTGTCCTACTAATTCAACTATTTTATCAATAATCATATCTGCTGTAATAGCTTGATTTTCTAGCACTTTAGAAGCAACTCCGCTTCCTTCTTTTACTAAACCATATAAAATATGTTCTGTTCCTATATAATTATGACCTAACTCTAATGCTAACTCATTAGCAAACTCAATTGCCTTTTTGGCTCTATTTGTAAATTTATATGTCATACTTATCACTCCTTTCAAATTTATTTAATTATTTTTCAGTTATAATTTGCTTAATAACTTCAGCTCTTTTTATGTCTCTCTCAATTGCTTCATATTGTTCTCCTAAATACTTTTGCAAATTAGCTGGTTTTATATATAGATATAATTTTTGTACTTTTAAATCTGTTAATTCTCTTAAAATTCCTAAATCTGTTCCTAATTTAATATTAGACAATAAATTTCTAGCTTCTTCATAAGATATTTTCCTGCAATTTGTTAGAATTCCATAACTTCTATAGATTATATCTTCTAAATCTAATTCGTCTTTTGCTAATAATTTTCTTGCTTGTCTTTCTTGTTCTATTATTTTTTGAACAATTACTTTTACATTTTGAACTATTTCTTGTTCAGTTATTCCTAATGTTTGTTTATTAGATATTTGATAAATATCTCCTTGAACTTGATTATTTTCTCCATACATGCCTCTAATATTCATTCCAAAAGAACTAATCGCCTCTAATACTTTTCTGATATTTTTTGTTTTTGCCAATGCTGGTAAATGTACCATTACTGACGCTTTCAATCCTGTTCCAATATCTCCTAATGAACTAGTTAAATATCCATATTTTTTATTTATTGCATATCCTAATAAATCTTCTATTTTTTTATCTATTTCTATAGCTAAATTTAATGTATTTTCTAGATCTAAGCCACAATTAAATACTTGTATATTAATATGGTCTTTTCCTCCTATCATAATACAAATATTTTCTTCATCATTTATTAAGATACTTCCTGTTTCACTTTTATTTAATGCAAACTCTGGACTTATTAAATTCTTTTCCACTAAACTCATTTTAGTAATATCATCCATATCTTTTAATTTTAAATATTTTAATCCATATCCAATTGAATACAAATTGTCTTTTATCTTATTTTCAAGTTGCTCTATTTCACTTTTATTTTCTAAATTGAATTTAAAACCATTTAAATTTCTTGCCAACCTAATTCTAGAACTTTTTACGACATCACAATCTTCACTACTTTGTAAGTACCAATTCATAAAACTCACTCCTTCTATTTTTCAAGCTTTTTAATTTTGTCTCTTATTTTAGCTGCATCTTCATATCTCTCTTCTTTAATTGCTTTTTTCAACTCTTCTTGTAATGTATCCATTTTAGATTGTTCTTTATTTTTCTTATTTTCTTCAACTTTATGTTCCTTTTTTTCTACTCTGTCATTTATTTTATTGTCTACTATTTTTCCTATTCTACCTACATGATGATTAGAACCTTGTATTCTTCTTATTATTGGATCTAATCTATCTTCAAAAACATCATAACAATTCTGGCATCCCAATTTTCCTGTATTAACTATATCATCAAAAGTATATCCACAACTATCACATTCAAAAGCTTTTAATTGGTTTATCATAGGAATTAATTCAGGTGTTTCAAATCCATCCATAAATCCTCCTAAAAAACTTGAAAAATCAATTGGCATACTAAAATCCATTTGTCCAATTCCTAATTTTTTACTACATTCTTCACATAAATTTAATTCTTTTCTTCTTCCGTTTATATTTTCTGAATATCTTACATTTGCCTCTCTTTTTCCACAATTATCACACAACATAATAAATTCCTCCTTATTCTAAATTTAGTAGCATATTTTTAAAAATCCTTGCTCTTACTTTATCTTTTAAATCTTTTTGTAACTGTAATACATTATCGCTAGTTGCTACTTTTAAAAGTCTTGCTTCTTTTTTATTGATAATATCATAAGACAGAAAGTCACTAATCAATATATCAACTTCATTAGCTGTTAACTCTTTACCTACATTATTTATAATATGCATAATATAATCTTCTTTGCTATTATTTACTTTTTTAATTGTAATATGGCCGCCTCCGCCTCTTTTACTTTCCACATAATAACCTTGTGATGGTTTAAATCTTGTTGAAATAACATAATTAATTTGTGAAGGTACACAATTAAAATGTTCTGCTAACTCATTTCTTTGAATCTCAATTGCTTCATCTTGTTCCTCTAATAACTCTTTTATAAAATCTTCTATTATATCTGACATTCTCATAATTTTTTCCTTTCTTGACACATTGGGGACAGGTCATAAATGTCCCATGTTTTGTCGTTTTTTGTCATTTCTTATTTTGCTTTTTGACTTTGACTTTCTTTGACTTACATTACAAGTATACTCCATATTTGTTATTTTGCAAATATGTTTTTTGACTTTCTTTGACTTTTAAAGCTTCTTTTTATTGTTTTTTCTCTGTTTATTTTATTTTTTCTAACTTTATCTATTTTTTTCTTCTTTTTTTGTCATTTCTTCTAATTCATTTACTCTCCCTTTTTGTTTTGGTAATGATACCCATGCAAAATATGATGATATGAATTCTCCATATTTTGTTGTGTCTTCTCCTACTTCACTTAAAAGCTCACTTTCTTGTTTCTTTGCTTCTGATTCCTTGTCCATAAATCTTATACCTCTTTTCTTTTATTATATGTATGTACAATTTTTAATTTTTTTATACCTTATAATATATTTAATTTTTTATTGATTTTTAATAAAAGACTTTTAAATATAAGCTTTTTCTTACATTCCTCAGCTTATATTTTAAAGTTTTTTGAATTAATCTAGATAAATCATTAAACAACATAAATTCAATTAAAATTACGTTAACATATTTTCTTTTTTCTATAAATATGTTATAATAGTAATAGTTGGTAATTAAGGAGGATTTAATTTTTATGTGGTACATATGGTTAATTTTAGCAGGAGTCTTTCTAATAATCGAAATCATGACAGTAGGCTTTTTAATATTTTGGCTATCAATTGGCTCATTATTTGCGATGATTACAAGTCTCTTTACAGATAATATAGTTATTCAAACAACTGTATTTGTTATATCTTCTACTATATTAATTTTTGTCACAAAACCTTTTGTAAAAAAATTCGGGCAGGTACAAAATCCTATTAGCACAAATTTCTACTCAATTATTGGAAAAATTGGAATTGTAACAACAGAAATTAATTCTGTTAATTCTACTGGTCAAATAAAAATAGATGGAGAAATTTGGTCTGCCACTTGTGAAGATTCTTCTTCAGTTATACCAATGGGTACAAAAGTTAAAGTTTTAGAAATAAAAGGAGTAAAAGCTATTGTTGCTCCAATACAAATAGTTTCTAATGTGTAATTTATTTTTATTATTATATATAAAGGAGGAAAATGATTATGTGGTTTTTATTAGTATTACTTATTATTATTTTAATAATAGCAGCTATGTCTATTAAAATTGTTAAACAATCTGAGGTCTATATCATTGAAAGGTTAGGTAAATTTTATAAAGTTGCTGATGCCGGACTTACTATTATTGTTCCATTTTTGGATCATGTTAGAAGTGTAGTAAGTTTAAAACAACAAACAATGGATGTTCCACCTCAAGGAGTTATTACAAAAGATAATGTTACAATTACAATAGATACTGTTGTTTTCTATCAAATAACAGATCCAGCTAAAGCAGTTTATGAAATTCAAAGTTTAAAGAAAGGTATTGAATACTTAGCTATTACAACAATTCGTGATATAATTGGTAAAATGAATCTAGATGAAACATTTAGTTCTAGAGATGGTATTAACAATAAATTAAGAATTGTACTAGATGAAGCAACTGATAGATGGGGTTGTAAGATTGATAGGGTTGAAATAAAAGACATTAACCCTCCTGCTGATATTAGAGACGCAATGGAAAAAGAAATGAATGCAGAAAGAAATAAAAGAGCTATGATTCTAGAATCTGAAGCTCAAAGACAATCTGCTATTACTATAGCTGAAGGTAAAAAACAAGCTGCAATTCTAGAAGCTGAAGCTGATAAAGAATCTAGAATCAGAAGAGCTGTCGGTGAAGCACAAGCTATTAAAGAAGTTGCTGAAGCAAAAGCTAAAGAAATTCAAATGGTTTATGATGCTATGAAAAAGGCTGATCCTAATGACAAATTAGTTCAATTAAAATCTTTAGAAGCTTTGGAAGAAGTTGCTAAAGGTGATGCAAATAAAGTATTTATTCCTTTTGAAGCAACTAGTGCTTTAAGTTCTCTAGGAGCTATGAAAGAAATTGTAACTGATAAGAAAGATACAAAAAAATAATTTTATATATATATTAAATTTCCATATTAGAAAAGAGAGTCAAAAAGACTCTCTTTAGGTTTGAATTAGACTTTAAACTTCTCCTTCTCCGTCGCACTCTGGACATTTTACTTTTCCTGAACCTTCACATTCTGAACAAACATTAGGTATATCTCTCAATACACCGTGGCTTATACATTCTGGCCATGCTTCTCCAGAACCTTCACATTCAGGACATTCTATATATCCATGTCCCATGCATCTATAGCAGAAAGCCATAATGTCTAACTCCTTTCTATAAAAATTTGTACATACTGTACATATTGGTATTATACTACTTTTATATTAATTTTGCAAATCAAAAAAGTAAACCTAAGGGCTTGCATTTACTCTTTACTCTACTTACATTTTTTCTATTATAATCATAGTACTTTCAAAAAGAAATTAATTTGTTTTCCTTTCTTTCAAATATTTATATATTACTTTCTCTACATAAGCTAATGCTTCATAATTGCTTATGTATCTTCCATCATATCTGTGTCTTACACTTGATCTTATTATTTTTATTTCTTGATTATATTGTTTTTTATACATCGTTGCTAATTGATTCTTACTTAAGCCCTGTTTCCATTTTATTATTATTTCTTTTTCTTTCATACTACACCTCTTGTATAGTTTTTTCATTTTTATATAAAATATGTTACAAATATTTTATAAACATCTTAAGAAGTTACTGTATGAAAAACTTTTTTGGATTACATTTCCATTTACTTTTATATTTTTTCTATATGAAAGCAGAGCATATCTTAGTTACCTTGTACAAGAGAAATTAAATATTCTGTAGTATATTCTGAAAAGAGCCTTATTGACTCTTTTCTCTTTTGGCTTCACATATTCAAGAAATTGTAACTGATAAGAAAGATATATAAAAATAAAAAGTAGGAAAATCCTACTTTTTATTTTTTACATGCTTTTATTTCATAGCTTCTTCTACTGCAACAGCAACTGCTACTGAAGCACCAACCATAGGGTTATTTCCCATTCCGATCAATCCCATCATTTCAACGTGTGCTGGTACTGAAGAACTTCCTGCAAATTGTGCATCCGAGTGCATTCTTCCCATTGTATCTGTCATACCATAAGAAGCTGGTCCAGCTGCCATATTGTCTGGGTGTAAAGTTCTTCCTGTTCCTCCACCTGATGCAACTGAGAAGTATTTTCTACCTTCTGATAATCTTTCTTTTTTATATGTTCCTGCTACTGGATGTTGGAATCTTGTTGGATTTGTTGAGTTTCCTGTAATAGATACATCAACATCTTCCATCCACATAATTGCTACACCTTCTCTAACATCATTTGCTCCATAACATCTAACTTTTGCTCTTTCTCCATCTGAATAAGCTATTTCTTCTACTACATTTACTTTTCCTGTAAAGAAATCAAAATCTGTTTTTACATATGTAAATCCATTAATTCTTGATATTACTTGTGCTGCATCTTTTCCTAATCCATTTAATATAACTCTTAATGGTTCTTTTCTTACTTTATTTGCTGATTTTGCAATTCCAATTGCACCTTCAGCTGCTGCAAAACTTTCATGTCCTGCTAAGAATGCAAAACATTTTGTATCTTCTGATAATAGCATTGATGCTAAATTTCCATGTCCTAATCCTACTTTTCTATCATCTGCAACAGAACCTGGAATACAAAATGCTTGTAATCCTTCTCCAATTGCTTTTGCTGCATCTGCTGCTTTTGTGCATCCTTTTTTTATTGCAATTGCAGCTCCTAATGTATATGCCCAAGCTGCATTTTCAAAGCATATTGGTTGTACTCCTTTTACTATTTCATATGGATTAAATCCTTTGTCTGTACATATTTTTAATGCATCTTCAAAATCTTTGATTCCGTATTTTTCCATTACTGGTTTTATTTGATCTATTCTTCTTTCATAACTTTCAAATGTTACTGCCATTTTTATTCCTCCTCTAAATATGGTTTTATATTTTCTCGTATTTTCATTTTTTACACATTTTTAAAATTGATTAAAATTAGTGTGACTGTACATTTTTATAAAAATGCACTGATTGACGATTTTAATCGATTTTTACGCTTCTCTAGGGTCAATAGTTTTAACTGCTTCATCAAATCTTCCATATGTACCTGAAGCTTTTTCTATTGCCTCTTTAGGATCAATTCCTTTTTTGATGTTATCCATCATTTTTCCTAAATGAACATATTTATAACCAATAATTTGATCATTTTTATCTAATCCTAATTCTACTATGTAACCTTCTGCTAAATTTAAGTATCTTGGTCCTTTTAATGAACTAGAATAAATAGTTCCAACTTGGCTTGTATGTCCTTTTCCTAAATCTTCTAATCCTGCCCCTACTGGAAGTCCTCCTTCAGAAAATGCTGTTTGTGTTCTTCCATATACTATTTGTAGGAATAATTCTCTCATAGCTGTATTAATTGCATCACATACTAAATCTGTATTTAATGCTTCTAAAATTGTTTTTCCTGTTAAAATTTCTCCTGCCATTGCTGCTGAATGTGTCATTCCTGAACATCCTACTGTTTCGATTAATGCTTCTTGAATAATTCCATCTTTTACATTTAAAGTTAATTTACATGCTCCTTGTTGTGGTGCACACCATCCAATACCATGTGTTAATCCTGAAATATCTTTTATTTCTTTAGCTTTTACCCATTTTCCTTCTTCTGGAATTGGTGCTGGTCCATGGTCTACTCCTTTTGCTACACAGCTCATATTTTCTAATTCTTTTGAATAAATCATTTTAATTGCTCCTTTCAATTCTTAGTTTTTTTCTACTTTTGTTTATATATTTTAGGATTTATCCTAAATTTAATAACTAAAAAATTTACATAGGGCAGAATACTTATTTTCTACCCTTTTTTTCATTCATTTTTCTTATTTCATCTTCTGATAATAATATTTGATTTCTTTTTGTATCTTTCTCTGTAGCATATTCTTTTTTTTCATTTTCTTCATACTCTTTTGTTGTATTATATGCAACTACATTTTCTATATCTTTTATATATATTCCAGCTTCATAGTTTTCTTGTCTTGATAATGTCTTTGCTCCTAACAAATATCTATTTAATATATCCTTATCTTTTTTTCCAACTTGTTCTGGGCCTACTCCTAAATACTTATATCTCCATATTATATGTCTTTCATAACTATTAAAATAATGATTTTTTAAATCTTCATAATTATATTCTACTTTAAATTTTAAATTTTCAATTGTAATAGTTATATTGGACCATATACTTCCTGTTTCCGATTTTCTAAATTCTTCTCTTAATTGCTGTATTTTCTGATATAGTGCTTTTACTAATTTTAAGTATTCTTCTTCATCAATATTAAATTTACTTGGAATTTCATATACATTAACTGGTTTCTTTCTTAATATGCCTTTAGGAATATAATAAAAGTATAATTCTCCTGTCTTTTTTCCTTCTGGCATATCAATAACTGAACTATATAAATATAGTTTATCCCACTTTTCTGGAATCATATAAAATATCATTTTTTGAATTACTTCATATATTTCTTTTATCTTTTTTGTATGGTTTAACATATCATTTTATTCCTTATCTAATAAACTGATTCCCGTCATTTCTTCTGGCTTTTCAAGGTTCATTAAATCTAACATAGTTGGTGCCAAATCTGCTAATTTTCCACCTGATTTTAATTTTAAATTTTTATTACTTGTTACTAAAATTAATGGTACTGGATTTGTTGTATGTGCCGTATGTGGCTCTCCTGTTTTATAGTCTACCATTTGTTCTGCATTTCCATGGTCAGCTGTTATTAACATATTTCCATCTTTTTCTTCTACTAATTTTACAACTTTTCCTACACACTCATCAACAGCTTCTACAGCTTTTATCGCTGCTACTAAGCTTCCTGTATGTCCTACCATGTCTGTATTTGCATAATTTAATATTATAGCATCATATTTGTCTGATTTTATGGCTTCTAACACTTTGTCTGTAACTTCATAAGCACTCATTTCTGGCTTTAAATCATATGTTTCAACTTTTGGAGATGGAACTAAAATTCTATCTTCCCCTTTATATTGTTTTTCTTCTCCTCCATTAAAGAAGAATGTAACATGTGCATATTTTTCTGTTTCTGCAATTCTAAGTTGTGTATATCCTTTTTCACTGATATATTCTCCAAATGTGTTCTTTAATGGTTCTTTTTTGAATGCAATGTGTACATTTGGCATTGTTTCATCATAACTTGTGAAACATACATAATATAAATTTAAGTCTTTCTTAGTTTCAAATTCATTGAATTCTGGATCTACTAAAGTTCTTGTTATTTCTCTTGCTCTATCTGGTCTAAAATTAAAGAAAATAACAGAATCATTTTTTCCAATAGTAGCAATTGGTTCTTCTCCGTTGCAAATTACTGTTGGTTCAACAAATTCATCAAATACTTCTTTTTGATAAGAATCTTCAATAGCTTTTACTACACTTCCTGCTTTATTTCCTTGTCCATTTACTAGAGCATCATAGCATTTTTGTACTCTTTGCCATCTTTTATCTCTGTCCATAGCATAGAATCTTCCTGAAATACTAGCTATTTTTCCTATTTGTTTTTCATTCATTTTTTCTTGTAATTTTAATATATAACTTTCAGCTGATGCTGGTGGTGTATCTCTTCCATCTAAGAAACAGTGAATATAAACATCTTCAAAATCTCTTCTTTTTGCCATTTCTAATAATCCATATAAATGACGAATATGGCTATGAACTCCACCATCTGATACTAGACCTAATATGTGTAATTTTGAATTGTTTTTTTTGCAATTTTCTATGGCTGCTATAAATTCAGGATTTGAGAAGAAGTCTCCTTCTTCAATTGATTTTGTAATTCTTGTTAACTCTTGGTAAACTATTCTTCCTGCTCCAATATTTGTATGCCCTACTTCTGAGTTTCCCATTTGTCCTTCTGGTAATCCTACTGCTAATCCACTTGTATTAATATCAACATTTGAATATTTTTTCATTAGTTTATCAATATTAGGTGTTTTGGCTAATTTTATTGCATTTCCATCTTTGTTTGGATTGTCTCCAAATCCATCTAATATCATTAGCATTGTTAATTTATCTTTCATTTACTACCATCCTTTTCTTTTTTAAATCATTTGCTATTTATTATAATTTACAATTTTACTAAATTCTTCTGCCTTAAGACTGGCTCCTCCAACTAGGCCTCCATCAATATCTGACATAGAAAATAATTCTTTTGCATTTGTGCTCTTTACACTTCCGCCATACTGTATTATAACCCCATTTGCTACCTCTTGTCCATAGATTTCAGCAATTTTGTTTCTAATTTCTTTAATTGAGTTGTTAGCATCTTCACTAGTTGCTGTTTTTCCTGTTCCTATAGCCCAAATTGGTTCATATGCAATTATTGTATTTTCTACTTGTTCTTTCGTTAAACCTTCTAATGCTAGCTCTGTTTGTTTAGTTATTTTTTCTACTGTTTTTCCTGCTTCTCTTTCTTCTAATGTTTCACCTACACATACGATTGGTTTTAATCCATTTTCAAATGCTGCTTTTATTTTTTTATTTACTGTTTCATCTGTCTCATTAAAATATTGCCTTCTTTCAGAATGTCCTATTATTACGTATTCTACATTAATTGATTTTAACATTTTTCCTGAAACTTCTCCTGTATAGGCTCCTTTTTCTTCAAAATGCATATTTTGAGCTCCTATTTTTATGTTTGTTCCTTGTACTGTTAATAATGCATAGAATAAGTCTGTGTATGGTACACATAATATAACTTCGTTTTCTGTTTCTTTAACAAGTGGTGCTAAATCTTCTATAAATTTCATTGCTTCATTTGGAAGCATATTCATTTTCCAGTTTCCTGCTATTATTTTCTTTCTCATAAATACCTCCTACATAATTTAAATACTCTATATTTTCGACAAATATATGGGACACTAAAGACCTGTCCCCTGTGTCCTATTTGTCTAGTAGACATTCAATTCCTGGTAATTTTTTTCCTTCTAAGAATTCTAGTGATGCTCCTCCTCCTGTTGATATGTGTGTCATTTTGTCTTGCAATCCTGCTTTTTTAACTGCTGCTGCTGAGTCTCCTCCTCCAATTATTGTTGTTGCATCTATTTCAGATAATACTTTTGCTATTGCATTTGTTCCTATTGCGAATTGATCGAATTCAAATAATCCTACTGGTCCATTCCATACTACTGTTTTTGCTTTTCTTATTTCTTCTGAGAAGATTTCAATTGTTTTTTCTCCAATGTCAAATCCTTCCCAGTCTGCTGGAATTTCTGTCCACGCTACTGTTTTGCTTTCTGTATCTGGTTTGAATTCTTTTCCTACTTTTGTGTCTACTGGAAGTATTAATTTTACTCCTTTATTTTTTGCTTTTTCCATAGCTTCTCTTGCTAAATCTAGTTTGTCTAATTCGCATAATGAATTTCCTACTTCATATCCTTGTGCTTTAAAGAATGTATATGCCATTCCTCCACCAATTATTAATGTGTCTACTTTTTCAAGTAAACTGTCTATTACTCCTATTTTATCTGATACTTTAGCTCCACCTAATATTGCTACAAATGGTCTTTCTGGATTGTTTAATGCTTTTCCTAAAAATTTAAGTTCTTTTTCAATTAAGAATCCTGATACAGCTGGCAAATATTCTGCTACTCCTGCTGTTGAAGCATGTGCTCTATGTGCTGCTCCAAAAGCATCATTTACATATATTTCTGCCATGCTTGCTAATTGTTTTGCAAATTCTAGGTTATTATCTGTTTCTTCTCTATGAAATCTTACATTTTCTAATAACATTATTTGACCTGGTTTTAAGTTTTTAGCTTTTTGTTTTGCATCTTCTCCTATTACGTCTTTTGCCATTATTACTTCTTTGTCTAATAATTTTGATAGTTCTTTTGATACTGGTTCTAATGAAAATTCTGGCTTAAATTCTCCCTTTGGTCTTCCTAAGTGAGAGCATAATATAATTGCACAGTTATTTTCTAATAAATATTTTATTGTTGGTAATGCTGCTACTATTCTTGTATTATCTGTAATATTCCTTTCTTCGTCCATTGGCACATTAAAGTCACAACGAACTAATACTTTTTTACCTTTTAAATCGATGTCTTTTATTGTTTTTTTACTCATTTTATAATTCCTCCTTTTATTTGTCTTTTCCTAGTATTTACCTGTTTTTACTATTTTATTAAGACATTTCTATTTTATATCAAAAAAGAACACTTTTCAAGTGTTCTTTCTTATTTTATTTTAATATTATTCACCATATAAAAATTCACCTGTTCTTTGATTATAGTAATGTTTTTTCTCTAATTTGTTATATAAACATATGTATTATTTTCGTCTAATATTGGCATAAAATCTTTTACTATTCCCAACCTTCTATTTCTTCAAATTCTATTTTATAATTTCCAACTTTACTAGTAAAACTATCATTATCCTGATTAACTGTTCCAAAATCTTTTTCTTCTATAAGTTCTTTTAAATCATTTTTTGAAGGTGTTTTTCCTGTCTTTGTTTTTTCAGTATATAAATCCGCTTCTATTTTTTCAATTATGCTTTCTCTTTCTGCACTTTGTTTAGTTTCATTACTTTGTTTTATAACTCCATTATCACTAGTAATTGCACCTATTCCTATTGATGCCAATATTAATAACACCACAATAGTTACTACTAATGCAATTAAAGTTACACCTCTTTCTTTCCTTTTCATAAATTCCTCCTTTGTTTTTTACTTCTTTATTATATACAAAAAAGAATACTCTTACAAGTATTCTTTTTAATTTATATATTTTTTTATTAACAAAAAATCTTATCCTAATTCTGCAAAATATTTTATTGTTCTTACCATTTGGCTTGTGTAAGAATTTTCATTATCATACCATGAAACAACTTGAACTTGGTATAATCCTTCTTCTATTTTTGTTACCATTGTTTGTGTGCTATCAAATAAAGAACCATATCTCATTCCTATTACGTCTGAAGAAACTAATTCTTCATCTGTATATCCAAATGATTCACTTGATTGTGCTTTCATTGCTTTGTTTATAGCTTCTTCAGTGATATCATTTCCTTTTACAACAGCTACTAATATAGTTGTTGATCCTGTTGGAACTGGAACTCTTTGTGCAGAACCTATTAATTTTCCATTTAATTCTGGTATTACTAATCCTATTGCTTTTGCTGCACCTGTTGAATTTGGTACAATATTTACAGCTGCTGCTCTTGCTCTTCTTAAGTTTCCTTTTCTATGTGGTCCATCTAAAAGCATTTGATCTCCTGTATAAGCATGAACTGTTGTCATTATTCCTGATTGAATAGGAGCATAATCATTTAATGCTTTTGCCATTGGAGCTAAGCAGTTTGTTGTACAAGATGCTGCTGATATAATTTTATCTTCTGGGCTTAATACTTTTTCATTTACTCCATAAACAATTGTTGGTAAGTCATTTCCAGCTGGTGCTGATATAACAACTTTTTTTGCTCCTGCATCTATATGAGCTTGAGCTTTATCTTTAGATGTATAGAATCCTGTACATTCTAATACTACATCTACACCTATTTCTCCCCATGGTAAATTTGCTGCATCTTTTTCTGCATATATTTTTATAGTTTTTCCATCTACAGTTATAGAATCTTCTCCTGCAACAACTGTATCAGCTTTTTCATATCTTCCTTGAGCTGAATCATATTTTAATAAATGAGCTAACATTTTAGGACTTGTTAAATCGTTTATTGCAACAACCTCATATCCTTCTGCTCCAAACATTTGTCTAAATGCTAGACGTCCTATACGTCCAAAACCATTAATGGCTACTTTTACTGACATATTTTTTCCTCCTTTTGATTTAAAGCACTCTCTAATTTGCTTTTTTATATTATTGCCAATATTTCTATGGCAATTCAATTCTATACCAAAAAAAAGTACTTTTCAAGTATTATTTCAAATTATTTTTATATAATTTTTCTAATACTATAATAAACATTGCATGTGACCAACCTAATCCAATAACCCAATTAGGTTTTAAAGTTGAATTATCAACTTGCTCTCCTAGCAAATAATGCTTTCCCGCCGTTTTAACTACAAAATCAAATGTTTCTTTTGCTTTTTTCTTTTCTCCTGTTTCTAAATAATATAATGTCATCCAAAGATTTGCAATTGGCCATGGATTTCCATTCATATAATTATCTTGTTCAAATCTTTGATATCCACCTGTATATGTTCTTAATGACATATTTATTCTTTCTACTGTATTTCTAATTTTCTTTTCTTTTGGTTTAAACATATTAAATGGAGTAATAGCTCCTAATATACTTATATCCATTTTTCTATCTTCTGTATTTCTTACATAAGACTTCTTTTCTTCATCATATAAATTTTCATTAATATATTTTTTTAATTGTGTTTGTAAATTTTCAATTGTTCTTTTATTCTTTTGTATTTTTTCTTCTTTTAATCTATTATTTTCAAACTCAGATACATTTTTTCCAAGTGCTTTATATATATTTAATATACTATCAAATGCTGAATAGATACTTGCTAATGAATATAAATGAATTCCTTCATTCATTTCCCATAAATCATAGCTAATATGATATTTGTGTCCTTGTCTATTTACACTATTTTCTATCTCTTCCTGCACTTTATCTTTATCTCTTTCTTCTGTTCCTTCGATGTTTAACCAGTCTTTTAAATATTTCTTTAAAAAATCTATTGCCTTTTCACACATTTTTAGATTATCTTTTAAAAATTTCTCAGATTTTGTGTATTTATAATGTTCATAAACTCCATATACTACACTAGCCGTTTCATCTATTTGATATCCCCAACAAGGAGCTAATTTTCCATCTGTGTAAAATCTTTGTTCCCACATTCCATTTTTGCTTTGTGTTTTTTTGCAAAATACTTTATAGAATTTTTCTGTTTCTTTTTCCATATTTAAAATGTCCATCGCTTTTGTTATAAACACAGCATCTCTTGGCCAGCAATATGCATATCTTCCACATTTTGTGAAATTTTCATCAATTTCAGGAGATGCAATTATTCCACCTGTTTCCTGATTAGCTAAAAGTGGAAATAATAATATACTTCTTTTGTAAATCTCCAAAATTCTTTCTTCATAACTGTTTTTAGCTTCTTTTAATCCTAATGAATTATGTGCTTTAACATATTTTCTCCAATATGATTTTGTACTTGTATATTCTTTATCTAAATCTATTTTTGTTACTCTATCAATTTCATCTTCCATATCTGATAAATTTCTATTTTCATCAATTAATATACAAATTTCTAAAATTTTCTTTTCTTGTGGTTTTATAATTCCTAAATCATAACTAATACTAGAATCTTTTGACATTCCAATATAATCTTTGTCTTGTATTTCTCCTCTTTTTATTGTTTCTTTGCTACCATTGATTTGGTGTGAGCAAAGTTTATGTTCTTTTGCAAATGTTGATACTGAAAAATCATGTGCATATTGCATCATTCCTCCATCAACTATTTTGCATCCTACTTGATTATTTTGATCTGATAATAATTCAGAATGTATATAAAATTTTGTGTCTAAGTCTATTTTTCCATCATTTAAAAAAATATATTTCTTTACTAATACATTTTCTTTTATCATTATAAAATCTGTTTGTACTATTTTCAAGTTAAAATACGTGTTCGTTATTTCTGTATTTAATACATTTGTGTCTGTGTCATAGTATTGCTTATATACATTATTTATATCATCTTGTAAATATATTAAATCTGAGTTATTAATTTTCACTCCTGTATGAAAAAAGTTTATATATTGTTTATTATCTTTACTTGGAAAATATAGTCTTTGCAACTCTCCTTTACTTGTAAAAGTTGCTATCATGTTTTTATTTCCTATTATTGCTTCATTTAAATATTTGTTTTCCATTTTTTCTTTTACCATTACCCTTCAATAACATTTAAAATTTGTTTTTCTAAATCTTTAATTTTCTCATTAATTCTAAAAATGTCTTCATCTCTTAAATTTTCATTATTAACATCCTGTCTTACATATTGATCCATATCATTCATTTCTGATTTCAATTTTTCTAGTCTCTCTATAATTTCAGATTTTATTGTTTTTGAAACTTTTCTTTCTATTTTATGTGTCATTTCAATTTGTTCTTTAACATCATATGTCTCACCAAATTCTGGAATTGTAACTGGTATTCCTGTTTCACTTTCAACTTTTTCCTTAAATATTTCTTGTGATTCTGCTTCTCCATGTACCAAAAAGATATGTTTTGGTTTGCTAATAAATGAATAAATGAAATTCATTAATCCTTCTTGATCTGCATGTCCTGAATACCCTTCAATATATTCTACTCTAGCATTTACAGCAATTTCTTCTCCAAATATTTTTACTTTTTTTGCTCCATTAACAATGTTATATCCTAATGTACCTGGTGCTTGATATCCAACAAAAAGAATTGTTGATTTTGGATTCCATAAATTGTGTTTTAGATGATGTTTTATTCTTCCTACTTCACACATTCCGCTTGCAGATATTATAATACTTGGGTGTAAATCTTCGTTTAATGCTTTAGATTCATCTGCTGTTCTTGTAAATTTTAACCCTGGAAATTCTAATGGATTATCACCCTTCATGATTTCTGCTTTTACTTCTGGTTCAAATAAATTCATATTTTCTTTAAATACTTCTGTTGCAGATATTGCTAAAGGACTATCTACATATACATCTGACCTCATTAAAGTTCTATATTTTCTTCTAAATTCTTCGTCTTTTATAATATCTTTTAATTTATTAAGTTCATATAAAATTTCTTGTGTTCTTCCTACTGCAAAAGATGGTATTACAACTGTTCCTCCATTGTCCAATGTCTCTGAAACTATATTTAAAAACATTTCTGCTTTTTCATCATTTCTTAAGTGTAATCTACTTCCATATGTTGATTCCATTACTAAATAATCTGTATCTTCAATCATTGTTGGAGAATCTAATAGTGGAATATCATTATTTCCTAAGTCCCCTGTAAATACTGTTTTTGTTTCTTTTCCATCTTCTTTTACCCATAATTCTATTATACTAGAACCTAACATATGTCCAGCATCATTAAATCTAACATGAATTTCTGGTGTTATTTCAATAATTTCATCATATTGTATTGGTTCAAATATTTCTAAACATCTTGCTGCTTCTTCTGCTGTATATAGTGGTGGTACTTCTTTTTCTCCTTTTCTTTTTCTTTTTTTATTTTTCCATTCAATTTCCATTTCTTGAATATGTCCGCTGTCTGGTAACATTAAAGTACATAAATCACATGTTGCTTTATGTGCATATATTTTATTTCTAAATCCTTCATTATATAATTTTGGAATTCTTCCTGAGTGGTCAATATGTGCATGTGTTAATAGCATAAAATCAATTTGATTTGGATCAAATTCAAATTCTTCTGCATTCTGCATTTCTAATTCTGCATTTCCTTGCCACATTCCACAATCCACTAAAAATCTCTTTCCTGCCGCTTCAACTAAAAAGTTTGAACCTGTAACAGTTTTTGTTGCTCCTAAAAAAGTTATTTTCATACTTTACTTTCATCCTTTCCATTTTAATAAATTACATATATATTTTAATTTGTTTTTATTTATTATTAGCAAAAAATTTTCACCTTTTTATTTAATCTAACTTCTAAATCTCTTTTACTAATATTTTGACTATTTTTTAATTCATATTTTTCCTCTAAACTATTTTCGTCAAATATTTGTACAAAAAATTTATCTTTTTCTTTCAAAACTTTAACAGAAATTTCTTCTAAATTAATACTTCTTACTCTGAATAGATTTTTTAATAATTCATAATTTATATCTTCATTTTTCGAAAATTTTTCAATTGCTTTTAATTTATGTGCTTTTAATAATAATTTTTTTGTTGTTCTTTTTAATTGTTCTGATAATTCTTCTGTTTCATATATCGTTTTTTCATGATTATATGGTAACATCGAATAATACCTGAATTGATATATTATCTTTATAATTTCTTGCTTACTTCCGTGCTTTTTCTATTTTATTTTCTACACATTGCAAAAATATTTTTTGTAATTTTAATTTTAGTTTTTCAATATCACTTTGAATATTTTTGCTTTCTAATATTTTTAAAACCTTTTCTTTTTTTTCTAATTCTTGTTTATGCTTAACAAATTTTTGAGGATTTAATAATTCATTTAGTTTTTCTAATTCTTCTATCTTCTCTTCTCTTTCTTCTGTCATTATTTTCGATAAAATTCTTATACTAAAGATTTTCTCTTTTAATGGCAATTTTTCATTTCTATTATTATATTCTTCTTGTATCATATTTTTATCATTTATTGTTTCGTCTATTTTCTTTATTTCATTTGTTAACCTTTTCTTTTCTAATGTTATGCTCTCTACAAATTTTTTATTGTCTTCTAATTCACCTATTTTTTTCTCTATTTCACTTTTTATCGTTAAAAATTCTTTCTTACTTTTTGCATCAAATTTTACTTCTAGCAAAATAGATATTTTTTCTAAATTTTCAATTATATCTTTTGCAACTTTTTTTGAATAAATTTCTTCCATTTTTTCTCTAAATAGTTCCATATAATCCATAACAAATTCCTTGTTATAAATCCAATTGTTTAAAAATTTATTTCCAACTAAAATAATTAAATTTTGGTAAATTAAGTTATGTTCTATACTTTCTATTTCTCTTGGAATTGTTGTCCATGAATATCCATTAAAATCTCTTAATGGTTCTACCGTATTAATGTTATTTCCTGTATTAATTAAATTTGATAATGTTTTATTAACTAGAAAATAATTATTTTTTACTATTTCTTCTTGCTTACTTATTTTTGATATGCAATATAATAATTTTCTTTCTACATTGTAGCATATAATTCTTTTCTTATTTTTTTCTACTAAAAATGTCTTATTTCCTATTATTTTGCTTTCTTCTGAATATGGCTTTACTAGTTTTATTTCTTCACATTCATTTTTTATTATGTCTATAATTTTTTCAATATACTCATCTTTTGTTTCTGTATCTTGTTTTACTTTTTTGTAATCTTTGTATGCTGTTTCTATTTTGTATAATATATTAAGGAGAATACTTTTTACATCTTCATTAAAGTATTTTTTTTCTAATATTGCTTCTAATTCATTGTTATAATCTTTTTTTACTATCTTTTCTAAAAAATTGTCATTTTTCTTTTGCAAATTTTTTCTCCTTTCTATCCTATTTTATATTAATTTTTATTTTCTTCTGATGTTCCCATTTTTAGTTCTTCCCATCTTTCTTTTGTCATAAGAACTTCTCTTGGTTTACTTCCTTGGTATCCAGAAATAACCCCTCTTTCTTCCATTTGGTCTATAATTCTTCCTGCTCTTGCATAACCAACTTTAAATCTTCTTTGTATAAAAGATGTTGATGCTTGTCCTGTTTCAACTACAGTTTGAATTGCATCCATTAAAAATGGATCTGTGTCGTCATCTTCTGCTTGTTCTTGTGCTATTTCTTTATCTGTTTTATTTCCATTTTCAATACTTTCTAAGATATCCTCACTGTATGTTGCTGTACCATTTGATTTGATAAAGTCTACTATTTTTTCCACCTCATCATCTGATACAAAAGCACCTTGAACTCTTGATGGCTTTGGTGCTCCTGCAGGGAAAAATAACATGTCTCCTTTTCCAAGCAATTTTTCTGCTCCCACACTATCTAATATTGTTCTTGAGTCTACTTGTGAAGATACTGCAAATGCTATTCTTGATGGTACATTTGCTTTAATTAATCCTGTTATTACATCAACAGATGGTCTTTGTGTTGCAATTACCAAATGCATTCCCGCTGCTCTTGCTTTTTGTGCTAAACGGCAAATTGCATCTTCTACATCGTTCTTTGCTACCATCATTAAATCTGCAAGCTCATCAATTATTATTACTATTTGTGGTAATTTTCCAGCTTCATTTTCTTTTTCTATTGCTTTATTATATCCTTTTAAATCTCTAACACCTTTGCTTGCAAATTTATTGTATCTGTCATCCATTTCTTGTACTGCCCATGCTAATGCTCCTGCTGCTTTTCTAGGATCTGTTACAACTGGTATTAATAAATGTGGTATTCCATTATATACTGACAATTCAACTACTTTTGGATCAACCATAACAAATTTCACTTCACTTGGTTTAGCGTTATAAATTATGCTTGTTATTATTGTGTTTATACATACACTCTTTCCTGAACCTGTAGAACCTGCAATTAATACATGTGGCATTTTAGCAATATCTGCTAATTGTACATTTCCTGCTACATCTTTTCCTAGTCCTACTGTTAATTTTGATTTATTTCCTTTAAATTCATCACTATCTAATATTTCTCTAAAATGTACTACTTCTTTCTCCTTATTTGGTACCTCTATTCCCACTGCTTGTTTTCCTGGGATTGGTGCTTCAATTCTTATTGTTTCTGCTGCTAAATTTAACGCTATGTCATCTGCTAAATTAGCTATTTTGCTAACTCTTACTCCTTCTGCTGGTTTTAATTCATATCTTGTAATCGCTGGTCCTACTGATACATTCTCAACCTTTGCTGATACTCCAAAACTATATAATGTTTTTTGTAGTCTTGTTGCAGTATCTGTTAACGCTTTAGCTCCTCCTTTTAAAGTTTTTTTACTTGGTTTACTTAGAAGTTCTACTGGTGGATATTCATAATGTTCATCTTCTACTATTTGAGCATGTTCTAATTGTAATACTGCTTTTTTCTTTTCTTCTTTTTGTTCTTCTACATCTTTAAAAAGATTTGCATCTATAACATCTGGTTCTAATTGTTGACTAATTTGTTTCTGTTTCTTACTTTGTTTTGTCAAAGGTTCTAAATTTTCACCAGTATGATCATACTTCTTTAATCCCTTTTTTTCATCTGTTCCATCAACAATTCTTCCTCCGAAATTTATTTTTATTTGATTGTCCATAGGTGCTTTTTCGTCTATTTTTTCAAGTTGTGATTTTATTTTTCTTTCTTCTCTTAGTCTCTTTCTTCGTTGTCCCGGAGTCTCTTCTTGTTCTTCTTTTTTGCTCTCTTTTGCTAGTTGCTCTCTTCTTTCAAATCTTTCTTCTTTTTTCTCTTCTATTCTATCAAGCATTAGATTAATTATATCTGATAAATTGATTCCAAATGTAAATACTAATAATATAACTGCTGTTCCTATACAAAATATAACTGCTCCTACATCTCCTAAAAGTTTAGCGAGTGGTACAGCAGCAACAGCTCCTACAGCTCCTCCTCCTTTGCCCTGAGAGCCAAAATAATAAGCATCTTTTACTAATTCTGATAGTTCTTTTGAAGATTGTAATTCTCCTGATGAAATTTGAAATACACTAAACACAATTGAAAGGCTAATAATAGCAATTCCATATTGTATTAATTTTGGTGCTATTCCTTCTCTTCCCTCTGAGGCTAGTTTTATAGCAACAGCAAAAGTTCCTATCGGAAGTACATATTGCATAATTCCCAATACTCCTCCGAATATTTCATTTAATTTGGCACCTATTACTCCTGATTTAGTATAAATTAAAACAGCTAAAAGTATACTAAGTACAATTAGTGTTATTACTGCTATGTCTAAGTTTGAAGTTGCTTTCTTTTTCTTTTTATATCTTCTCTTTTTTTTGGCCATTTTTATCATCCTTCCAAAGTATAACTATTTGTTTGAATCGTTGTTTTCTTTTCTTCTTTATTTTATTAATAAAAGCCAGATTCAAAAGTCTTAGTTTTTTGACTTCTGGCATCTGACTTTTGTTTTTTCTATTTCAATTCTTTTCTACTATTTTGAATTGTTTTAATTGTATCTTCTAATGATATTTGCATTAAATTTAATGCTTCTGTCATGTTAGTTCCTAATTTGTTTAATGTTTCATTTAAAACATCTTCTGTATTAGCTAATAAGCTATCTGCATATTCTTTTGTTCCTTTAGATATTTCTCTTGACATTTCATTTGCTGTTTCAATAATTTCTGTTTTTTGGTCATATGCTTTTCTTGTAATTTCATGTTCATCTATCATAGCTATAATTCTATTTTCTGCTTCTTTTACAATTCCATCTGCTTCTTTTTGGGCTTCAACCAATATTCGTTGTCTCTCCTCTTTTACCCATTTAGCTTGTTTTAATTCATCAGGAAGTTTTATTCTTATTTCTTTTATTAAATCTAACATTTCTTCTTTATCGACTAATCCCTTTGAAGAAAATGGCAGACTTCTGCTATTTTCTAATAAATCCTCTAATGTTTCTAATAATGTAAATATTTCCATGGTTTTACCCCTTTCTAATTTATCTTACTGTTCTCTCAAAAATATAAGATATGCTCGACCATATTTTCTTTGGTCAACTATGTTCACTTTTAAACTTTTAATTTGTTCTATAATTCTCTTTTCATCATCTGTTTCTATAATTATATATGAATCTTTTTTTAGCATTTTATTATCTATTAGTATTTTTAATGATTCATAAGCATAATCTGTTTTATATGGCGGATCAATATATACAATGTCAATTAAATCTTTTATTTGGTTGTTTAATAATATTTCAAATGGTAATTGATAATATTCTATTTTCTCTTCTAAGTGAGTTTTTTTTATGTTCTTCTCAATTATTTTTATAGCATCTTTTGATTTATCACACAAAATAGCCTTTTTAGCACCTCTACTGACAGCTTCTAAACCTATGGCTCCACTTCCAGAAAATAAGTCTAAGAATATGCTATTTGGTATTTCTGTTTGAATTATATTAAATAACGATTCTTTTACTCTATCTAATGTTGGTCTTGTGTTTTCTCCTTCTAATGTATATAATTTTGTTCCTCTAGCTTTTCCACCTATTATTCTCATATTTCACCCTTCTTATGAGTTTTCATATCTTTCGATGATAGTAATATTTTATTCTTTTTTCCTCTAATGGTCAATAGTATTAATAGAAATGTAACATATATTTAACAGTTCTGTAATATTGTTGTCTTTTTGTAATATTTTTCTTTACTTTTATTTATTTATAGACACAAAAAGACTATCTATACAGATAGTCCTCTTTAGTAATTTTAAATTTTATGCATCTTCTTTATTGATATCTTTTATTAATTCTAATTGAGATATTAACAATGACTCCATCTTAGCTTTATATATATCAAATTGTTTTTTTACGTCTTCTAATTCTTTTTTCTTTACAATAATTTCATTATCTAATTCATTTGCTTGTTTTTGAGCTGTTCCTTTTGCTTGGTTTACTATTTGATCTGCTTGTTGTTTTGCTATGTTTTTTACATCATCTGCAGTTTTCTGCGCCATGACTAAAGTGTTTTGTAAAGTTGATTCTATGTTTTTGTAATGTTCTAAACTTTTAGTTAATTCTGCAACCTTAGCTTTTAATTCTGTCGCTTCTTTATAGTTTTTTGTATAATCAACTGTTAAATCATCTAAAAAATCATCTACTTCTTCAACACTATATCCATTCATCATTTGCTTTGAAAACTTTTTATTTTCTATATCGAGTGGTGTTATCATTTTTCTTCCCCCTTGTTGATATTCAATTAGTTTACTCCATTATTTTTTAGCCATGAAACAGAAAGTTTGCTTTTCATTTCTTCCCTTGCCATTTCATTTGTGATTTCATAGTTAGATGGTGCTACTAAAAAGATAGAATTTGATACTTTTTGAATATATCCATCTAATGCATACACTCCTCCACTAATAAAATCAACAATTCTTCTTGCTACATCTTTATTAACATATTCTAAATTAACAATAACAGATTTCTTTTCTTTTAAAAACGCACAAATTTCATCTGATTGTTCAAAAGTAGTTGGTTGTGATATTACCATTTTAATAGCATTTGTTTGTGTTTGTGGCATATTTACAACTTTATTATTGTTTTTTCTTCCGAATAATTTTTTATCTTCTACTTCTTCCTCTTCATCATCATAATCATATACATTTTCTTCTTCATAACCTTCTGGTTCTGCTGAATCCATTCCAAACAAATCCCATACTTTGTTCATTAATGCTCCTGACATAAAAAAACCTCCTAAATTACTTCCTTTGTTTTATGTACTAAGTATCTACTTTTTTTGTCATATTGTCAATGTTTTTTAAGAATGTTATTAAATTTTAATATTTTTGTAACATTTTTGTAATATTTCTATTGGTTTTATTAGCTAAAAAATATTAATTTAATTCTTTTGTTTTATCTAAATTAGGATTAATTAATATTTCGTCATATAAAGATATTTTTCTATATGAATTAATTTCTTTTTCTGTAAAGCCTAATTCTTTTAATTCTTCAGTTTTATAAGCTTCAACTATAGAATATTTTTCTCCTTGTTTTTTTACCTTTACTAATATTTTGCTTAAATAACCAGCTCTATTTCTTATTACATAATTTAAATCATTTTCTTGTACAATTGCTTGGTTTGGAATTTTCAATCCTGAAGCATCCCACCAAATTAAATTAAATGTTATTTTTCTATAATTAATTAATTCTTCTACTTGTTTATTTAATTTTAATATAATAAGAATATCTTCATCTTCTTTTACAATATTAGAAATTTCTGCCGATACTTCAACGTTATTTGATAATCTTACTTTTATTTCATCTCCTACTTTTGCTTGTTTTGCTTCTTCAGAAGAAGTTATAGTTGCTATATAGCAAACAAAATTATTAATTACCTTTCCACATTCTTCATTTGTCGCTACTATTTTTCCTGTTTTTAAATTCAAGCTTTCAAGATATTCTTTACTTAATGCACTAAAATTGTCTGGTGTCAATGTTTCTTCTAATCCATCTACTCTATATGATACAATTCCACTCATAGGAGCCTTTACATATTCAGCACCTGAATTTAATTGATTTTCATAATTTTTTCTTTCTTCTATTAATTGTCTTAAATAAGAACCTTTTGGACTTGATTCTCCTGCCATCTTAGCTTTTTTAGCTATAAGATTATCTATTTCTTTTTTATATTCAGTTAATTTTGTTACATCTGTAATTTTACTAATATCTTCTAGTTTTTCATCTATTTGATTTTCTAGAAGTTTTATATCTGCTGTTAATAAACTCTTGTCGTTTAGCATCACTTCTTGAATTTTTGCATCCAGCTCAGATATCTTTTGTTTTAACGATTCTTCATTTGCACTATAATATCTAAATATATTTTCATTATTTGAAGCTCTTTCTCCTTCTGCTATGATTTGCTCCATCCCATTTTTGTAATTTTCACCTTTTACAACTTTTTCATCTCTAATCACATAACCAATATCTGTTTCTTCTTGATATAATTTTCCCTCTTCTACTGTAACTATATTGGTTGGTTCTTTAATTAATAAATAAATAGTATAAAGCAAATAAATTACAATTGCCAAACCAACAATATATAAAATTATTTTCTTTTTATTTATTTTTTTATCGTTTATTTTTTCAGTCTCTTTTTCTTTTATCGTTTTATCTTGTTCTTTCAAATCTATCCCTCCAAAATAATTTTTATATTATTTTGTATTTTATCTTGTGCATCTAGCCATATAGTTTGTTTATTTTTTCTAAACCATGTCAATTGTCTTTTCGCATATCTACGTGTTTCTTGTTTTATTTTTTCTATCATATCATCTTTACTTATTTTTCCTTCAAGATATTCGACTACTTCTTTATATCCTAATCCTTGCATCGCAGTTGGAAAACTTTGATACTTTTGATAAATTTCTTTTACTTCGTCAATTAATCCTTGTTCAATCATTATATCGACTCTTTTATTAATTCTTTCATATAGCTCTTGCCTGTCCCATTTTAAAGCATAAATTTTATATTCATACTCTACTTCATTTTTTCTTGATTCTTTTTCTTGTTCTGTTTTGTTTTTTCCTGTAGCATGATAAATTTCTAGTATTCTTAATATTCTTTTTTTGTCGTTTTCACTTATTTTTTTTATTGCTTCTGGATCAATTTCTTTTGCTTTTTCATATAATACTTTTAATCCCTGTTCTTCAGCTATATTTTCTAATTTTTTTCTATATTTTTCATCAAACTTTATATTAGGATATTCTATTTCATAAATTAAGCTATCAATATATAATCCTGTACCACCAACTACTATAGGGACTTTTCCTTTTTTTAATATTTCTTTTATAGCTTTTTTAGCATCTTGTTTATAGTCTGCTACACTATATCTTTCATCAGGTGAGACAAAATCAATTAAGTAATGTTTAATGCCTTTCTGTTCTTCTTCAGTAGGTTTTGCTGTTCCAATATTCATATCTTTATAAATTTGCATAGAATCGCAAGAAACAATTTCTCCATTAATTTGTTTTGCCAATTCAATTGATAATGCTGTTTTTCCAGATGCAGTTGGTCCACATATAACTATTACTTTATCTTTTTGCATTCTTTCCTCCCTATTTGTTTAAAATCATTTCTGTATTTTTTACTGTTGTTACTTTTTAGCTATATTTAATATTCCTTGTTGAATATCTTTCATATATCCACATTCTAAAAATATTCCTAATATTATTAGTATTATAATAAACACTATTTTTTTCTTAAGTTCTTGTGCTTCTATTGTTCCCTCATATATTTTATTGTACATTTTAGCTGCGTATGGCAATATGGCAATTGAGTTTATACCTGTAAAAATAATTACTAGAATATTTTTTACATATTTTTCTGCAGAAATATCTGGATACTGTATTTGATTTTTAGAAATATTAAATAACAATAAAGTTATTAAATATACTAACAATATTCCAATTCCTGTTATTAATATTTTCTTTTTTCTTTCAATATCTCCTAAAGAGCTCCATGTCCATCCAATTATTACTGCATATAATACTGTTACTATTATTATAATTAATAAATTCATTTTTTTCCAACTACTTTCTTGCAAATTTTCTTTCTATATCATATTTTGTCATTTTTATAACTGTTGGTCTGCCATGTGGACATGTAAATGGATTTGGTAATTTCAATAATTGTTCCATTAATTTTTCTACTTCTTCTCTCGTAAGAGCCATATTTGCTTTAACTGCTGCTTTGCAAGCAACTGTTGCTATGAATTTTTCTTCTTTTTCTTGTTTAGCTGTTCTTGCTACAGTATTTATTTCATCTAAAGTCTCTAAAAATAACTCTTTTGTATCTAAATCAATGCATACTGTTGGCACTCCTGTTAATTTAATAGTATTTTCGCCAAATTCTTCAAAATAAAATCCTGCTTGTTCAAACATTTCCTTGTTTTCTTTAGCAACATCCATTTCTTTATGTGTTAAGGTTACAACATCTGGTAATAATAGCATTTGAGAATCTTTAGCTATGTCACTATAATAATTTTCTTTTACCTTTTCGTACATAATTCTTTCATGTGCAGCATGCTGATCTAATATATACATTTCATTTTCAATCTCTAATATAATATATGTTTTAAATACAATCCCGATAAATTTATATATTGGTTTTTTAAATTCTTCTTCTGTTTCAAACATTGAAACATTATCTTTTATTATATCTACAGCTTTTTGTTCTTCTTTTTTATCATCTTTATTTTCTATTATTGGTGCTGTTCCAAACATTTTTGTATACATTTCATTAAAATCTTGTGAAACAGCTTGTGTATTTTCATCTAAATTTTCTATCTTTTGTTTAACAGGTTCGAATTTTTCTTCTTTTATGTTCTCCCCTTGTTTAAAATCTGGCTGTTTATTTTCTAATTTATATTCTTCTTGAACATCTTGTACTTTATTTGCAGTAACTTTGTCTGTTTTTAATTCATTTTGCATTTTATCTTTTAAATTTTTTAATTGTTCTAAAACATCTGAAGTATCAACTGGATCTCCTGTAAATATTTTTTCTTTGTTTTCTAATTCTTTTAAAGTTGGTTGTTGTATAGTTTGTTCATTTTCTATTTTTTTGTTATTATATACATCTTCCAATATATTGGTTTTTATTTTGCTTTCTTCATCTGTATATTTTTCAATCTGTTTTTCATTTTGTTTTCTAAAAGCAAATAACCCTCCATTTTGATTTTCTTTTTTCGCTTCTCTTAAATTTTTTAATCTCTCTTCAAAACTAGCACTTCTTCTATCTACAATACTATCTTTTTCTGTTTTCTCTGTTTTTGCTACTAATTCACTTTTTAACAAAGTATCTTTAATTGCATGATATATTGCTTGAAAAACTTTATTTTCTTCTTGAAATCTAACTTCTAACTTAGCTGGATGAACATTTACATCCACTTTTGCTGGACTCATTTCTAAATTTAATACAACAAATCCAAATTTTCCAATTGGTATTAATCCTTTATATGCTTGCTCTGTTGCTGCTGTTAACGTTTTATCTTTAATATATCTCTTATTCACAAAAAATAATTGGTTTGAACGGTTTGATCTTGCAATTTCAGGCTTTCCGATTACCCCAGTTATTTTTATATCTTCATATTGATAAGACACTTCCATTATTCCATTTGAAATATCTTTTCCATATATGCTATATATTACACTTTTCAAATCTCCATTTCCATTAGTTTGTATTACTGTTTTTCCCGTATTTATTAACTTAATTGCAATATTAGGATTTACTAAAGCTATTCTTGTAATAACATCTTCAATATATCCTGATTCTGTATAATCTTTTTTTAAAAATTTATATCTAACTGGTGTATTAAAAAATAAATTTCTTACTATAATAGTTGTTCCTGTTCTACACCCTGCTTCTTCTTTTTCTAAAACATTTCCCGCTTCAACAACAACTTTGTATCCAATGTCTTGTTCTTTTGTTTTAGATGTTAATTCTACATTCGCAATAGCTGCAATACTTGCTAATGCTTCTCCTCTAAACCCCATAGATGTTACTGTATCTAAATCATCTGCTGATCTAATTTTGCTTGTAGCATGCCTTTCAAATGCTATTTCTAAGTCATCTTGGGCTATTCCTTTTCCATCATCTGTTATTTTTATATATGAGATTCCTCCATTTTTTATTTCTACTGTTATATTAGTTGCTCCTGCATCAATTGAATTCTCTATCATTTCTTTTATTACTGATGCTGGTCTTTCAATTACTTCTCCTGCTGCTATTTTGTTTATTGTTAAATCATCTAATAAAACTATATTTCCCATTTTTTCCTCCTTGCTTTTTCATCTTCTTACTTTGGCTCTTATTATATCATTACTTCATAAAATTTGTATAGTTTTTTAGTAAAAAAATTATTTTCTAAAAGTTTATAACCTCACAATTTATCCTTTATGTAAAAAATATTGTAATTATATTCTTATTTTAGTATAATATATTTAAAATACTTTCCATATTTATGAGAAATTCGAACTATCATTATTAAGACTTTTAAATGCTGATTCATCTAATTATGATTCTGAACTATTTACAGTTTATTTGATAAATAAAATGAAAAAATCATATACATATTATAAAATTACGAGATATAGTTATTCAATGATATGCAAGTTAGAAAAAACAAAAAAATAAATAATATTACTATAATTAAATAATGTTTTAATGGAGGAAGTAAATGAATAATTTAGATAAAAATTTATATACAAAACATGAATTAAAATTTAACAAAAACGGGAAGTTTAAAATATTAATGATGTCAGATATTCAAGAAACATTGAACTATGATACGAGAACATTAGAATGTATGGATAAACTAATTGAAAAAACTCAACCTGATTTTATTATTTTAGGTGGAGATAATTGCGATGGAACAATATTAAAGACTGAAGAAGAATTAAGAAAATATTTAGAAATTTTTACTCAACCAATGGAAAAACGAAAAATTCCATGGGCACATATATTTGGAAATCATGACCATGATATTAAAATTAATGATATTACCAAAACAAAAATATATGAGAATTTTAAATATTGCATTTCAAAGCATACTGAAAATATTTATGGAACTACTAATTTTGTATTACCTATTAAAAATTCAAAAAGTGACAATATCGCTTTTAATATTTGGGGATTGGATTCAAATAATGAAATAAGACATTCTAATATAGATATAGACAAAAATATAAAATTAATGAATATGCCTTCAATGTCAGATAAATGGGACATTGTGCATTTTGAACAATTAATGTGGTATTGGAATAGTTCAAAAGAAATAGAAGATTATTGTGGAAATATAATAAATGGAATTTTATTTATGCATATACCACCATGGGAATTTCAATATATTGTAGATAATCCAATAGTAACCAAGTGTACAGGAAGTACAAAGGAAATTATGAAAATAGGGATGCTTAATTCCGGACTCTTTTCTACTATACTTCAAAGAAAAGACATCATTTGTATTGCATGTGGTCATAGTCATAATGATTGTTTTGAAGGAACTTTTTGCAATGTCAAAATGTGTTTAGATGCCTGTGCTGGCTATAGTCCTTATGGAACAGATGATTTAAGAGGTGGTAGAATTTTTGAAATCAACGAAAATGATACTAATGATATAAAAACATATATGGTACATTATAAAGATTTAAAATAATATTAGAAAGACCTTGAGTATTATAGTTACAAGGTCTTTCTTTTTTATAAATATTTTTATAATTTTAAAATATCACCATCTTGTAATATTATTAAATTATCTATGTCTAATTTTATTGCTTCTTCTCTTGTTTTATCGTGCATATGTATAGGAATAATTTTTAAATTCGGATATTCTTTTAAAAGTTCTAATATATTATTTATTCCCATATGAGATTCATCGCCTATTTCTAATGTCATATCAGAAATCAAATAATTTACCTTACTTGCTATATTTTTCAGACCTTCACAAAATGTTGAATCTCCTGTCAATCCTATACTTATATTTTTGTCTTTTATAATATATCCATTGGCATATTTGATTGTTAAATGTTCATGTTCTATTGGTTCATTAAATATTTGTAAATCATCACATATTTTTTCTATATTATTCACTTCTTCTGCATCTATAAATTCCTTTTTAGCATTTTTTGCAGAATTAAAATATGATAAATCTATTAAATTTTCTATTGTATTTTGTGTTATTTTATCTGTTATAATTTTTGTTGATAATCTTTTACTTTCTTTTTGATAATCTTCCTTATACCATAAAAGAAAAGGCATATCAAAACAATGATCAGCATGTGTATGTGAAATTATTACGGTATCTATTTTTAATATATCTATATTTTGCCTTATCATTGCCTTTAAATTACCATTTGGAACATCAAATAATATATGGTCATTTATTAGTACGCTGGCACTATTAGTCATATCAGGAATAGTACCTGTTCCTATTAATTGTATTTTCATAATAAAAAATACTCCTTTTCGAAAAAACAGTATAATAAAATAGTATTTATTACAATATTTTTATTTATATTTCTAGTTTTTATTTTTTTCTTTTTCTTCTTTCTTTAATTTTAGTTTTTTCTCTAAACAGTTAGTAATTCCTAATAATGTACATACATATACAATAAGCACCATAGGTATTGTTAATCTTCCTACTGGAATTCTTGTTATTGCTATTAGACTAAACAATACAACTTGTCCTACAACAATAATTAATAGTGAATTAATCATTGTTTTTATACTTCCTAATTTTCTATATCTTATTGCTATATATACTAATATTAAAACAGTAGAAATTGCAAATGAAGTAACATATGGTTTTACTAAATCTCTTATTTTCATATTAGGAATATTTATAATTTCTGTACTATCTGCTTTTAATTCTGTTCCATATTTTTCATTTACTTTATCAATTATTGATTGTTTTTGTTCATCTGTAATGTCTTTTGCTGTAATACTTACAGAATCTTCAAATACTTCTACTTTTTGAATCATTATACTTTCATCTGGAATTACTTCTTTTACTATATTTTTTATATCTGATATTTCAAAATCTTTTTGTATATATAATTCAATCTTTTTTGTTTCTTGCATTTTCAATTCTAAATTAAAACCTATTGTAGAAATAACAGCTATTCCTGCTATAATAATTACTGCAAGAATTATAAAAATTATTTTCTGTTTTTTTGTTATATTTTTCATCTTCTAATTTCCTCCTATTTGTTATCTTGTATTTTTACTAAAGTACTAGTTATAATGTAATTGTAAATTGCAATAAGTACAATTCCCCAGAACATTATCATTCCAAAACTACTAATAGGATCCCATCCTGCAAAACAGAATACAATTGTAGCTATACAAATTGGTATTATTTTTACAAAGAATTCCTTATAAACTTCTTTTATTTTTTGATTCGTTGTTTCTTTATTTGAGTCTTTTTTATTTATTCTGCATATCAATTTATTTATAAATACGTAATTAAGTATACATACTAATGCTATTGCTAGTATTCCTTGAATTGATACATTAACATTTGCGTAACGAATTAATATTAAGAAAATAGAAATTAATCCTATATAAGATACAGCTCCAATTGCTCCATATAACTTATATCTTATAATAAAGATAATACTTAATATTGCTACTATTCCTATTAAAATATAAACTACTATATCTAATTCTTGATTTGTTATATCTGATAATACATATTGATTTTCATCAACATCATATTTAATTGGCATTTTTCCTGAATTTAAAACTACTGCAATATTAGAAGCTTGTGATACATATCCTTGTAATGTTTTACTATCTGTTGTAGCTTTACCTATTGACAACTGTATTTTACCTGTTTTTAATGTTTCATCAAAACTTGTAGACATTATTTCTTCATCATCTATTTTCATTGTTATTTTCTTTTCTGTTGAACTAGTTGTTGTATCACTACTATCTGTATTATCAGTTGTATTATCACTTGTTGATGTTTTTACATATTTACTACTAATATCTTCTAATTTTTTAGCTCCCTCTTTTGTAAATTCTATATTTAAATAAACTGTTGTTCCAGAGCTTGAAGATGTTGTACTACTATTAGAAGATCCATACATAACATTTGCTAGTTTTATATCATTATTATCCATTAAAACTTCTTTAGTTTCACTATCTATAATTTCAAATTTTCCAACTGTTCCTATATTACTTACAATAGAATCTGTATTATCATTTTCTGCTATTTCTAGTAAAATATCTCCAGTAGATTCATCTATTTTTATGTTGTAATCTGTTATTTTTAAAGATTTTAATCTTTCTTCTAAAATTCTCTTTGATTCTTTATAGTTTTCTTCTTTTTGGCTTTCTTGTGAATTATATGGTATTTCTTCCTTTGTATACCCTTTTTCTTTTATTTTATCATCTGTTAAGTCTTCAGAACTTTCAACTTCTTTTCCTTCGCTATCCTTTATTACTGTTTTATTTTCCTGATTAACTTTTAATCTGATATTTCTTGCACCTTTTAAATCCATTGCGTATGAATAGTTCTTAATTATATTTTCCATTCTATTTTGTTTTTGGATATATATTCCTCCAAAAGCTATCATTGTAATTAAGATAACTACTAATACAATTGTTAACATTTTTAATTTCTTCATGATTTTTCCTCCGTTATTTTATTTTTGTATTGACTTTATTATTTTGTCCATTTTTAGTCTTTTTAAATTTTATATTAAATCACAAAAAATATCAACTATTTTTAGAAATTATTTTGTATTATTTTTTCTTTATTTTTATTATTTGAAATATCTTGTATTATTCCTTCTGGTATTATTATTTTTACTTTTTCTTTTAATTGTATTCCGTTTAAGTTTTATTTCATATAAAATAAATTCTTCTCCTTCATATACCTTATTTAGCTCATATTCTTCATTTTCAATCTTCTTTTCTCCTATTCTAGCAACTATATTTTCTTTATTAAATTTATTTATTTTTATATTATTTTCAACTACCTTTATTTGAAAATTTACTTTATATTGTTCTTTTTCTGGTGTTTCTGTTATACTTATTAATTCTATTTCTGGAAAAATAGTATCTATATTTATTTCTGCTATTAAAATTGTTTGTTCTACTATGTATTTTGCATAATTTTCTTTACAAAATACTATAATAATTACACAAAAAAGAAATGCTATTTTTTTTTTCATTCTTTCACCTCTTCTTTATTTTTTTGTTCTGAATAAACTTTTATTTCTATATTTTGTAATATATCTTCTGATATTTTTTTATTTAATAGTATTTCTATCTTGTAATTATCTCGTTGTTTATTTTCCTTTGTTAGTAAAAATTTCTCTGTTTTGTTATTATTAATATTTAATTCTTTTTCTTCTTTATATATTTTAAAATTAATATCATCATTTTTTTTAGATATAATTTCAATATAATATTCTAATTCTACCTGTGTTATTTGTTCATTTTCATCATAATTTTTTACAGCTAGATTATATACCTTATTTTCCTGATTGTTGTTTATAATAAGTTTTTGCTCTCCTTCTAACTTTATAATAGGAATCGCTACACCTGAATTTACATTTATTTTAGTTTTATTAAAATACTTTCCTAAGCTTATTGTTGATAGTATTATTGTTAATACAAATGCTACTACTATTATTTTTATTATTTCTTTTTTCAATTTAACTCTCCAATTATATTTAAGTGAGGAAAAACCTTTTTCCTCACTTTGTATAAAGGTTTATATATTCATTTTCATATTCTATAATTTTTTTATAAGCTAACTATTTTTTATATTTGTTCTCCACTTACGTTAATTACAAATTTATAATCTTGAATTGTTTGTGCATCTTTTGTGTCTAATATATCATTGTTAGTGATTTCTTCGATTGTTGAACCACTTTCATAATCCCATTTCCATTCTATTTTTAAATTTACTACTTTTTCAGTATTATTAGCATAAATAATTCCTGACAATTTTTCTTCTAATTTTTTAAATGAATTATATTCTTTTTCCTGATATATAAACTTAAGATTATGGGGCTTGTTTTTTTCTTCTTCACATTTTATATAATACTTAATTCCTACCTCTGTATTAGTAGCATCTATTAAAATATCAAAACTGCCGTCTTGTTCCAGGGGCTATTTTATGATCAAGAACAGCTTTATTGTCTATTGTAGATACTAAATCAATTAACTGATTTTCCTCCTTTTTTTCGTTTATTATAAAATTCCATGTAGCTATTTCTGATACATTTTCTTCTTTCATTAAGGTAGTATATTTATTGAAAACTTGTCCGATCAAAAATGAAAAAATACTAATTATTATTATAATGGAAATTTTTAGAATTTTTTTCTCAAAAGCATACCTCCTTTTTTCTAGTTTATTTTAATTGGATTTTTTATTAGATAAAAAAATAATTGATTTAAATATTCCTATTTTAGGAATTTCTATAAAAATTATAGATCATATGAAAATGTATTTTGATTATAATTACAAAAAATGGAATTGTCAATTGTTTTTTGTGATTTATTTTTATTTTTCATCGCAAAATTCGACAATTCCTTTTTCATTACTTTATATTAACTCCTATAACTCCTCCTAATATTCCAAAAGTAGTTCCTACTAGTATCATAATAATACTTTGTATATTTAAATTAAATTTCCAATTTAAAATGCTGGAAATTGTATAAATAATTAATAAATATATTCCCCCAATTGCTCCTCCATTTAATATTCCATTTTTTCTAATTTTTCTATTTACAATTGAGCTTCCGAAATAATATGCTAATCGCTGTAACCACTATAATTACAGGTGTTATTGTGTTTTCATTTACATTTGTATATGCTAATATAAGTGAAAATATGAATAATAATATTATTGTTAATATAAGTGATATTCCTACTCCTTTAAATATATTTTTTGTGCTTTCCATTTTTATATTCCTCCTCTTATTTTATATTTTTTCATTTTTATGTTTTTCTTTTATATTTATATTGATATAAAAAAAGAAATAGAACTTTTAGTTTTCTATTTCTTTTATAATATTTTTATTAATTAACTGTAAACTACGGGTCGAAATGCAAACAAGTTAATATATTTCAAGTAAAAATTTAAGACCTTCAATCTCTTGAAAGTCTTAATATTATTGGCTGGGCTGGGCTGGCTAGATTCGAACTAGCGCATGCCAGAGTCAAAGTCTCTATAAGTATTTGTTTTATACTATTTATTATTGTTTTTTAACAATACTTAAAACGTTGATTTTTAGACTGTTTTTACTATTTATGAACCAAAAGAAAGAAGAATTGTAAGCCAAAGCATGCAAGATAAAGTCCTAAAAATTTACACACTATATAATACACTATCTTCAACTATTCTATTACATATGGATTTCCACTACTTCCATCTCCCCCACTTATTATGACACCAGATGGTAGAAGGAATATGGGGCGGAAAGCATTGCTAGGCGAATAACTGTACACACTACCGCCAGAATACACATTGCACAAACCGTTGCTGAGCGCGTTGCCACTAGAGTTCACACGGCGCACATTGAAATACGTGTCACTAGAACGAGAGTCCACATCGCGAGAAGCCAGCCATGTATTCCCAGTACTTAAATTCAATCCAAGCGAGTTAAGCATAGCAACATCTTCTGTATATTTACTATCACTTGTTTTAAATTTATCATTCCACCCATATGTTACTAAATATTCATAACTACTAGACGACCAATATCCAGCAACATCTTCTGCAAATACACCATTAGTCGGAACTGGGTCACTTCCTAAACATCTAGCATCTAGTGCTGTACTATTTTTATATGTTTTTGCTTTATTATTTAAGGTGGTTACTGCTTTATTGTATGATGTTGCTGCTAATTTGAAGTTATCATTTATAGTTGCTGAACCATCATATTCAAAATCTGCATTTCCAACCAATGTATCTCCACTACCTAAAGTCACATTTCCTACGTTATCAGCAGAAATTATCTGAATTCCATGTATGTCATCATTATATAACACTCTACAAAGAATATTATTATATAAAACATATGGGCTCTTATCTTTTGCTTCTGTCGCTGTAGAGTCTGTTTTTAAAACTTTTCCAGCAACTATTACAGGTGTTTCTTTACTCCATATATCTGATGCCAATATTTTATAATTCTTACTTGTAACAATATATCTATTTCCTTCATCATCTATTCTTATTGTTCCGTCTTTGTCATAACTTTTTAGTATTCTATCTAAATCTTCTTTTGGTAATTCTCCATTATTTTCTGACTGTACTCCAACTATCTCTATTTTTGCTCTTTCTATTATATCTGCTTTTTCCGTTTGTTCTTTTGCTTTTCCTGCTTGATTTAAGATTCCATTTTCTCCAGTCAATGTTGCAATCGTCACTCCCGCAAGGATTAGAAGTACGATGATTGTGATGACAAGGGCTATCAAAGTTATACCCTTACTGTTTTTTTGCATTCTTTTTTGTTCCATTTTTTTTCCTCTTTCTTTTGTTTTATTATTAGCATTTTAAAAAATACTATTCTATTTATATTGTACCTTTGCATGACGTTAAATGTCAATACAAATTATAATATTTTATATAAAGTTTTCTATATTTAAAAAATGTTAGCAAATTTTTGCATTATAACTTTAGGAGCTGATTTACCCTGAAAAAAATGGATTTAGAGCGAAATGAATTAATCTATAATTTGTATTTTAAAGATAAACTAACCGTATCAGAAATTAGTAAAAAAGTAAATTTATCTATTAGTCAGATTAGCCGTATTCTATCTAAGTCCTCCCTTTATCAGCAAGAAAAGTCTAACAGAAAAGAAGAAAATCGTAAAAAAAACCAAGAACAAGCAAAAGAAATTATGAGGAAAAAAATAAACAACTTTCGAAAACTGAAAGTCGCTTATATGAATGGCTGGGCTGGCTAGATTCGAACTAGCGCATGCCAGAGTCAAAGTCTGGTGCCTTACCGCTTGGCTACAGCCCAATATTTAAAATTAAATGGGGTGGAAGATGGGACTCGAACCCACGGTCTCCAGTGCCACAAACTGGCGCGTTAACCAACTACGCTACATCCACCATTGTTTACGTGCACTTTAAACCTCGAGCACATTTATTATTATAAACAATTTCCACCCTATTTGTCAACTCTTTTTACAAATTTTTTAATATTTTATGTTAGCACTATTTTTAAAACTTATTAATTATATATTATAAACCTTTTTTTATTTATTATAAATCTTTTTATTCTATTGTTCTTTACTTAAACTACTTGGATCTATTCCATATTGTTTATATAGCCATGTAGAATAATTAAAAGGTGTTAATGTCTCTGGTAATCCATAGTCAACTCCATTTGTTTCTACTCTAATAGATGTAATTTTAACTGGATTTACTGGTGTGCTAACTTCTTGTTGTGAACTACTACTTTCTTTGCTATCTTCACTTGCTTTTACTTCTACTTGTTCTATGTTATGCACTACATCCATTCCTTCTATTACTTTACCAAAAGCTGTATAATATCCATTTAATGAAGTATTATTTTTAGTCATTATAAAGAATTGTGAACTTCCTGAATTATATGATTCTTCTTTTAATGATGATGATTGTTGTGTATAGTCATTTCTTGCCATTCCAACAACTCCTTCATCAAATTTTAATTTGTTATCTACCCCATTAGATATAAATTCACCTTTAATAGAATATTCTGTATCGCTTCCATCATCTTTTAAATCTGCAAGTGTAGCAGACCCGCTTCCAGTTCCTTGCTTATCTCCTCCTTGTATCATAAAGTCTTTTACTATTCTATGAAATGTTAAACCATCATAAAAGCCTCTATTAGCTAATGTAATAAAATTTGAAACTGTTTGTGGTGCTTTGTCTGGGTACAATTCTATTTTTACTGTGCCAAATCCCTCTACTTCCATTGTTGCAACAGGATTTTTAACTTCAGTTGTTGCATTTTTATAATATCCAAATGCTATTGCTCCTATTAATATTATTACTAAAATTAAGGCAATTATCCATATTATATTTTTTGTTTTTTTCATCTTATTTTTTCCTTTCTTAAATTAAATTATCAAAAATAAATTGTTCTTGCATTCTTTTTAATGATTGTTTTATTGTTCTTGCTCTTACTTCTCCAATTCCATCTACTTCATCTAAGCTTTCGATGTCTGCTGCTAAAATATGTTGAAAAGATTTGAATGAATCTACTAAGTTTTCAACTATATTTGATGGCATTCTTGGAATTTTATTTAATATCCTATAACCTTTGGTATAAACAGCGACTTCATCATAATTATCAAAATTTCCATATCCTAATAATTTAGCAATTACTGTTTCTTTTGATAAATCTTCATAGCTTAATTCTTCTAAGCTTTCTATTATTTTTTCTACTGTTCTTTTTTTCTTTGTTGGTACTATGTAATCTTTTATTATTAGTTCTTCTTCTTTTTCAAGACCACCTATTAATTCCTCTAATTGCATTTTTACTAGTCTACCATCATCGCCTAATTCATATATTTGTCTTTGTATTTCTTCCACTATTTTCATAACCATTTCGGCTCTTTGTATAGCTACAATTACATTTTCTAGTGTAACTATATCATTAAATTCATATTCATTTAATATGTTTAATTTATTATCAAACACTTTCTTATATTTTTCTAATGTTTGTATAGCTTGATTTGCTTTATTTAATACTGCTTCTGTGTTTTCTAATATATATCTGTCATTTCCTTTAAAAATAGTTATAATGCTTCTTCTTTGAGATATGCTAATTACTAACTCCCCTGTTTGTTTTGCTGTTCTTTCTGCCGTTCTATGTCTTGTCCCTGTTTCTAATGTTGTAATTTCATGAGATGGTATTAGTTGTGCATTGGCATATAATATTCTTTTTAAATCTCCACTCAAGACAATTGCTCCATCCATTTTAGCAAGTTCATATAATTTAGATGATGTATATTCTTCATTAATTGTAAAACCACCATCAACAACTTCTTTTAATACTTCATTGTTATCAGTTATTAATAGTAATGCTCCTGTTCTTGCTCTTAATATATTTTCTAGTCCATCTCGTATAGGAGTTCCTGGTGCAATCAATTTTAAAATTTCTGTAATATTATCTTCTTTGCCTTTTCTCAATGATAACTTCTCCCTTCTTCACTTTTGAGCGATTTTCTACTTAATTCCAACCTTTTTCATTGCTTCATTAATATTTCTAACGCCTATTATATCTAATTTATATTTTTCTTTCAAGTCTTTTTTATTACTTTCTGGAATAATGCAACTTTTAAATCCTAATTTTTCTGCTTCTTTTAATCTTTTTTCTATTAAATTAATTCTTCTAATTTCTCCTGTTAAGCCTACTTCTCCTATTATTATCATATCTTTTGGAATTGCTATATTTTTAAAGCTTGATGCTGTAGCCATCATAATTCCTAAATCAATTGATGGTTCATTTATTTTTAATCCTCCTACTACATTTAAGTATACATCTTGTGAGCCAAGCATTAAACCTGCCTTTTTTTCTAATACTGCTATTAATAGAGATAATCTATTATAATCAATTCCATTTGCTGTTCTTTTTGGATATCCAAATACTGTTTGTGAAGTTAATGCTTGTATTTCTACTAAAATTGGTCTTGTTCCTTCTATACTTGATACTATACACGAACCAGCTGGATTATCATCTCTCTCAGATATTAATATGTCTGATGGATTTGTTATTTCGCACATTCCTTTTTCTTGCATTTCAAACATTCCGATTTCATTTGTTGAACCAAATCTGTTTTTTACTCCTCTTAATATTCTATATGAAAAGTATCTTTCTCCTTCTAAATATAATACTGTATCTACCATATGTTCTAAAACTCTTGGTCCTGCAATATTTCCTTCTTTTGTAACATGCCCTATAATTATAGTTGTAATTGCTCTCGATTTACATACTCTCATAACTTGTCCGTGTAATTTCTCTTACTTGACTAACACTTCCGGCTGCTGCTGTTATTTCATCTGAATACATAGTTTGAATAGAATCAATAATAACTAATTTAGGATTAACATTAATAATTGCTTGGTTTACTATATCTATATCTGTTTCTCCTAAAAATAAAATATCTTCATTATTAATTCCTAGCCTATCAGCTCTTAGTTTGATTTGTTCTGCTGATTCTTCTCCTGAAACATATAAAACTTTTCCGTCTCCCTTAATTTTATCACATATTTGTAGGATTAGTGTTGATTTTCCTATTCCTGGTTCTCCTCCAAGTAAAATCAAAGAACCTTTTACTAACCCTCCTCCTAAGACTCTATCTAATTCATTAAAACCAGTATGTATTCTTAAAGTTTCTTTTGCTTCATAAGAATTTAATTTTTGAGGAGTACTTGCTTTTTTATCAACTATATCTTTGTTTTTAGTTTCTACTATTTTTTGTTCATAAAAACTATTCCAACTATTACATGCTGGACACTTGCCAAGCCATTTACTTGATTCATTTCCACATTCACTACAAACAAATACAGTTTTACTTTTTGCCATTTTCCCTTTTAGATGTTTTCTATTTTACTAAAAACATCCTTATTCCTCCTTTCTTTTTATGCTTATATTGTTTTTTATTTTTCCTAATATATAACAAAAAAAGTATAGCATACTTTTTTTCATTACGCTATACTTTTATTTTAATTCATAAAAAATTTACAATCACATATATTACAAAATTTACGAATTATTTTTTCTTTCCAAATCTTATTTCTTTAAATAAAAGATCATGAACTTTTTCCCATGTTACTTCTTGGTGTAAAAATTCGTTTATTTCATCTTCTACTTTTTGTTGATATGGCGTTAATTCTACTTTAATTTCTTTGTTCCAGTCTATTTCTTGTAACCAAAAAGCTTTAAACTTATTCCAAAATCCAACTTTTACTGGTAAATTATTATTTCTTATTGTTCCTGCATTTTGAATGTTTTCTGCTGTATTCTCTACTGCATTTTCTACTTGATTATTAAATGCAACTCCTCCAAAAACTCCATCTATCTTTGTTTCTTGACCTAAATCTGCCATTTCTTTTCCTCCTTTGTATTTATTTCATAATGTTAATTTATTTATACTATATTTTTAAATTATATTCAAGTATTTTTATGCTTTTTCATATTAAATCTTTATTACATAATTGTTACATTTTTGTTACATTTTACATTTCTACTAAAATGTGTTCTTTTGTGCCTTCTATACATTTTACTTTTATTATTTGATTTTCAATTTTTATATCTTTTACATTTTCTTCTGATAGGTATGCTAACAAATAATTTTTAGTATGTCCTTTATAATATTTATCTTTCTTTTCTTCGAATAACACTTCTACTGTTTTTCCAACATATTTTTTATTATAACTTTTTTCATTTTCATCTGATAGCTCTATTAATTTATGGCTTCTTTCTTCTTTTTTTGCTCCATCAATTTGTTGTTTCATTTGTGCTGCTTTTGTTCCTTTTCTAGGAGAATATTTAAATATATGCATTTTATAAAATTTAATTTCTTTTAGAAACTCATATGTTTTGTTGAATTCTTCTTCTGTCTCTCCTGGAAATCCTACTATTATATCTGTTGTTAGTATAACATCTTCATAATATTTTCTTAAACATTCTACTATATTTCTAAATTGTTGTGTTGTATATCTTCTATTCATTCTTTTCAAAGTTTCATCACATCCACTTTGCAAAGAAAGGTGAAAATGATGACATACTTTTTCTAGTTTTATAAGTCTTTTCATAAACTCTTCATTTATTAGTAATGGTTCAATTGATCCTAATCTGATTCTTTCAATTCCTTCAATTTTGTTTATTTCTTCTAATAAATCAATTAATTTATATTCTGTTTTAAAATCTTTTCCATATGATGCTACATGTATTCCTGTTATTACAACTTCCTTTATTCCTTCTTCTGCAACTTTTCTAATTTCAGCTAAAACATTTTCTGGCTTTCTACTTCTTACTCTTCCTCGTGCATATGGAATAATACAATAAGAGCAAAATCTATCACATCCATCTTGTACTTTAATAACAGCTCTTGTTTTTTCTGTATATGTAACATTTCCAAAATCAACAAATTCTCTTTGTTGCATTACATCTTCTATGTTTATTTTTTCTTGATTTTTTATATAATCTTCTACATGTTCTACAATTTCGCCTTTTTCATTATTTCCTAAAATTAAATCTATTTCTTTTATCTTTTCTAATTCTTTTTTCGCTACTTGTGCATAACATCCACATGCTACTACAATTGATTTTGAATTTAATTCTTTAACTCTTCTAAGCATCTGTCTTGATTTTCTATCTGACATATTTGTTACTGTACATGTATTGATAATATATATATCTGCTTTTTCATGGTTTTCTACTATTTTATATCCATTTTCTATAAATTTTTGAATCATTGCATTTGTTTCATATTGATTTACTTTGCACCCGTAATGTAATAAATGCTACTTTTTCTTTTGATTGCTCTATTTTATTTTCCATTTTTTTCTCTCTTTCTTGAAATAAATTTATAAAATGTCGCATGAGTAAGTCTCTTGCGACATTTCTTTATCTTCTTGCTTTTCCCTCTAAAGCATCTAAATTATCTAGTGCTTTTCCTGTTCCTAATGCTACACATGATACTGTATCTTGGGCTATCATAACATTTATTCCTGTTTTTTCTTGTAATAATTTGTCTAGTCCATCTACTAAGCATCCTCCACCTGTCATATAAATTCCTTTGTCACTAATATCTGCTGCTAACTCTGGTGGTGTTCTTTCTAAAACTGAATGAACAGCTTCTACAATCATCATTGCAGGTTCTATTAATGCTTCTAACATTTCACTTGAACGTACTTTTAATGTACTTGGTAATCCTGTACCTAAGTCTCTTCCTCGTATTTCCATTTCTGTATCTTGTATTTTTGGAAATACACATCCAATATTAACTTTTAAATCTTCTGCTGTTCTTTCTCCTATTATAATGTTATATTTTTTCTTTATATATTTTACAATATACTCATCAAATTTATCTCCAGCAACTTTTAATGAAGTACTTACTACTGAACCTCCTAAAGAAATAACTGCTATGTCTGTTGTTCCTCCACCAATATCTACTACCATATTTCCACATGGTTTTGAAATATCTATTCCTGCTCCTATTGCTGCTGCTATTGGTTCTTCTATTAAATATACTTTTC
>ERZ773210.322-NODE-322-length-59117-cov-27.724628_pt1 | contig 59117 bp, 46 predicted proteins | sample MGYA00580528_ERZ773210 | MGnify/ENA primary metagenome ERZ773210 (study PRJEB29015, sample SAMEA2737769) | human gut metagenome | biome: human gut; feature: human-associated habitat; material: faeces | place: China | collected 2012 ...
CACATACGAACCTCATACATGCCAGTCGGCGTCCCTGATAAAATGCAAATGAAACAATACCCTTCTCAAGATCCTTATGATAGTAGGTAGTGCATATACCGTCTGCGTACTCTGTTACATAGGCCTTAAGCTGAAGTTCTTCATCAAATGCGTCATTACAATATCTCAGGTAATTCTCAAGGGTTTTCTTTGAATCCTTTGGTATACTGTCATAATAAACATATATAGCGAAATCCTTATATGTAAGGCTCGGTGCATAATATTCCTCTCCCGTAGACTCGTTAATTGTCTTTACCCAGTCCTTAGGAAGCTTATGTATATACCCCTCAACCTGATTATGAACATATGTATACTGGTACTGGAGTCTCGAGGCCTCGATAACTTTATATCTAGGCTCTTTTCCCTTTTCCTTTCTTCTGGCGGCTATCTCTGTATAAAGCCTGTCCTTTTCCTCGAATTCGATACTGTCCTCATGGGTGCTGGCATAAAGTACTCTCTCATATGATGCTTTAGCCTTGGCATCACCGGTGTCTGCAAGAAGCTTGTACCAGTGCATAGCCTTCTCCATATCGACAGGGACAACAAAATCACTCTTGTTACCATACTGGTCAACACGATTAAGTCCACTCTCATATATGGCTCCCAGATTCATATATGCAGCCTTGATGCCACACTCTGTAGCTGACATCTCAAAGTACTTTATGGCTTTTGAGAAGTTCTGCACCTCTAAAAGCATCTTGGCCAGCTTATATATGGTATCTCCATCCTTGTTCTGATTAACATATTTCTCTAAGTATTTAGTTGCTTTGTTAAGATCAATCTCTGTCTTAGCGTTACGGTACTTTCCCTTCTCAAAGAATTCAGCCAGAACCAGAAGTGCATCATTACCATAGTTCCTGTACTGAGGATCCATGATTCCGATATCCGAAACCTGTTCAAGTATTGTAACTGACTCCTCCCCATCTCCATTATCCATAAGGTTCATAGCCTTATTGAACTGAAGCTCCACATTGTTTACAGGCTCTTTCTTTTTTGAAAACTTCGCAACGAAAGATATCTTACTGAATAAGCCACCAAAAAATCCCATATTACATTCCTCCGATGACATTGAATGTCCACTAACGGATTTAATTTTATCACAATAAAATCACTGGTGCAATAAAAAGCGATATATACATAGGATTATTTTTCGTTTTGAATATAGGCAGCAAGCTGTTCACAGGCTTTCTCCTCATCCGGACCTTCTGCCTGAACAGTAATAGGTTCGCCCTCTGCGAATCCAAGACTCATCATACCCATTATGCTCTTGGCATTTATCTTCTTATTACCGGAAATAAGATGTATCTTGCTGTCGAACTGACTTGCAAGCTGCACCAGTACCGCAACAGGTCTTTCCTCCGAAACTGCTGTCAATGCGATTTCCACTGTTTTTTCAACCATAATAATCCTCCTAAGTTTTACCTGCAGCCACGAAGGTGGTCTGCAATTTCACTGATTTTTCTTAATCTATGATTCACTCCCGACTTTCCTATCGGGGGATTTATCATCTCACCTAATTCTTTAAGAGATGCATCTCTTGCCTCCAGCCTGGCCTGTGCCAGTTCCACCAGGTTGTCAGGCAGATAGTGTATGCCTTTTACTTTTATAATATACTCTATATCCTCGATCTGTCTCACTGCCGCGTTTACAGTCTTGTTAAGATTTGCGGCCTCACAGTTCACCTTCCGGTTCACATTATTGGCTATATCCTTAAGGATCCTTATATTCTCCATATCCATAAGAGAAGAATACGCTCCCATGAGATTAAGCATGTCAACGATCATGGTGCCGTCCTTAATGTAAACCACATGGTATCTCTTTCTGGCAATAACCTTACTGTCTATACCAAAATTATGTATTATACCCGATATAAGCTCTGCCCTCTCCGGGTTATCACATACTATCTCAAAATGATACCCCTTCTCCGGATCACTTATGGATCCGGATGTCATAAAGACTCCCTTTATAAATGCCCGCCTGCAGCAGTCCTTCTGTATCACAAGACCGCTTATATGCATTTCCTGGCAATCCATGCCACAGACATTCCCACTGCTGTTTTCTGTTTTTTTTGCTATCTTTAATGTTGTAAGTATCCTCTCAACATCTTCCTGCCTATTAAAGACCATTTTGTACACACGGCTGTCTGCCCCGGTTCTCTTTACCGAGCACTCAGGCACAAGCCCGAACAGCTTCTTAATAAGCTCCGACATGGTATTTGCTATGACACTTCTCTCGGTGGATATCACTATCCTTACCGGCTTCCCGTCTTGGCAGTCCACATGTCCCACCATGCCTATCATTCCTGCCAGCTCTGCGATCCTGCAATGCCTTGCAGCACTTATGTTCCTGGCAAGTTCCTTTTTTACATCAGAAGAAAATGACATATGCCGCTCCCGTATCCATCATTACTGTTGTTTTACTATTGCGTCCTTGGCAATATCCCTATGTACTATCCTTACGGTATACGGGGACTTTGAAAGTCTTGTATACACATTATTTGCAATAGTAACAGACCTGTGCTTTCCTCCTGTACATCCAATGGATATAACCAACTGGTTCTTCCCTTCCTTTATGTAATTAGGAATGAGAAATTGCAGCATGTCGTCAAATTTATCAAGGAAGGTATAAGCTTCATCACAGTTCATTACATACTTCTGGACAGGCTCATCATTTCCCGTGAGAGGTCTCAGTTCAAGATCATAATAAGGGTTCGGCAGAAATCTCACATCAAATACAAGATCCGAATCCCTCGGTATTCCATACTTGAATCCAAAGGACATGACCGTGATTATGAAATTACCGTATTCCATATTGCTGACAAATATCTTGTCAAGCTCCTTCTTAAGCTCTCTCACCAAAAGGCTTGAGGTATCTATAATGTAATCTGCCTCTTCCTTTAAGAAGCCTATGAGTTCTCTTTCCTTCTTTATACCATCTATTATCCTGCCATCCCTTGTGGAAAGCGGATGGTTTCTCCTGGTCTCCTTATATCTTTTAACAAGCGTAGCGTCTGAACATTCGATAAACAATATCTCATAAGGGAAGCCGCATTTCTTAAGATCTGCAAGACAGGAATTAAGCTGTGACAGTGCACGTCCGCTTCTTATGTCCACGCCGATAGCCACATTGTCCACCTGTATCTGTTCGTCATAAGCTATCTCTGCAAATCTCTTTATAAGCTGTATCGGAAGGTTGTCAACGCAGAAATACCCGGCGTCCTCAAGGGTATTAAGGGCAGTACCTTTTCCTGCACCGCTCATACCGGTAACAATAACAAATCTCATACTAGAACTCTCCTAACATCTTAACCTCAGGCTCAAGAGTCACGCCAAACTCCCTCTTTACCTTTTCTACAACATCATCCATAAGGGTTACAACATCCTGTGCCGTAGCCTCTCCTGTATTTATCACAAAGCCACAGTGTTTCTCTGAAACCTGTGCTCCTCCTACCTTGTATCCCCGAAGACCTGCGTCCATTATAAGCTTGCCTGCAAAATATCCCTCAGGTCTCTTAAAGGTTGATCCGGCAGAAGGATAAGCTAAAGGCTGCTTTTCCTTTCTCTTTGCCAGAAGACTGTCCATCTCTGCCTGTATATCACTTGCATCACCCCATTTAAGCTCTATGACCGCTCCGGTAACGATAAGTCCCTTCTCCTCAGCCAGGCTGTGTCTGTAGGAAAAATCCATCTCCTCACAGCTAAGCTCCGAAAGCTTTCCTGCCTCATCTATAACACTTACAGATTGTATTATCTGCTTCATCTCACCGCCGTAGGCTCCTGCATTCATGTACACAGCCCCCCCGAGGCTCCCCGGTATTCCCGAAGCGAATTCCATTCCCGTAAGTCCGTTATCCCTGGCAACCTGTGACACCTTAATTAAGGATGCTCCCGCTTCCGCCGTTATGATATTACCATCAACAGCTATGTTGTTCATCCTGCCCATAATATTGATTACCACGCCTCTGTAGCCCTTATCTGCTGCCAGTACATTGCTTCCGTTTCCAAGTATAAAATATGGCATGTCATAGTCTCTGCAGATTCTGACCACATCAGCTATGGCTTCTGCTGTCTCAGGGCTTACAAAATAATCAGCCGGTCCGCCGATCTTGAAGGTTGTATGCTCTTTTAATAAAACATTCTGTTTAACATTTTCTGCATGAACTGCTTCTCTTAATGCATCAATAAATTCTGTCATATATAACTCCAAACTTTCCAACACGAAAAAAGTCTCTGATGTACCATATTTTATTCAGTTTCCACGGGACAGATATATCCCATGCTAACTAAACATTCATATCATACATTAAAGACTTTTTAAATTCAATATGAAAAATCCATATAAATAATGCCGGATTTTCAAATGTCTTGTATATTTTTAGCTAATTTTTCCTAAAAAACACTATTTTGTGATTATGCTGCATGCTCCACCGTATATTCCGGCGTCATTTCCAAGGGTTGCAAGAGCAAACTGCGTTGTTCTGCATGCATGGAAAGCATACTCAAGGAAATACTTCTTTGTAGTATCAACAAGAACATCTCCTGCTCTTGAAACACCACCACCGATTACGAAGATCTCAGGGTCAACTACGCATGCAATCTGTGCCAGTGCCTTACCGAGAACCTTGCCGTGATTTTCCACAAGAGAGGCCGCCAGCTCGTCGCCGTCCTTTGCAGCGTCAAATATCTCTTTTGCTGAAATATACTGTACTGTACGGAGCTTTGATGGCTTGTCTGTCGTGTTAAGAAGGATATTGGCACTTCTTACTATTCCTGTGGCTGATGTGTACTGCTCAAGACAGCCTGTGTTGCCGCAGCCGCACTTTTCTGTCTCGCTGTCATTTACACAGATATGTCCGATCTCACCGCCGGCACCGTTTACACCGGAGATCATCTTTCCGTTGATGATTATTCCTCCGCCTACACCTGTACCAAGTGTGACCATAACTATGTTCCTGTGGCCTTTTCCACCCCCCTGCCACATCTCGCCGAGGGCTGCCATATTGGCGTCATTTCCGGCCTTAACTACATATCCTGTAAGCTTTGAAAGCTCCTCCTCAACATTGAAGATACCCCATCCAAGGTTCACACATCTGAGAACCGTTCCGTCTGCTCTTACAGGTCCCGGAACGCCCATTCCTACACCAAGAACCTCCTTCTTGTCAATTCCCATCTCAACACGCCTGTCCTCAACGGATTCAGCTATGTCTGAGAGGATGTACTTTCCGCCTTCATCAGTTCTTGTAGGTATCTCCCATTTGTCAAGAAGCTTACCATCATCTGTGAATATACCGATCTTTACTGTTGTTCCCCCGATATCTACTCCAAATACATACTTTGCCATTTTGAATTAATCCTCCTTCTTTGCACTGCCCTTCATTATGTTCTGGGTAACTCTGTTATAGAGCTCCTGTGCAGCATTGTAACCCATCTTCTTCTGTCTGTGGTTTACGGCTGCTGATTCTACTATGATTGCAATATTTCTACCCGGTCTGATAGGAATATTGTGGCTTACCACTCTGTTTCCAAGGAACTCCGTATACTGATCCTCAAGACCAAGTCTGTCGTATTCCGTATCCTTGCTCCACTCCTCAAGATTGATAACAAGGTCTATACTCTGCTCAAGTTTTACACACTCTACACCAAACAATGACTTTACGTCTATGATACCGATTCCACGAAGCTCAATAAAATGTCTTGTGATATTAGGTGCCGATCCAAGAAGTGTTGCCTCACTGACCTTCTTTATCTCAACAACATCATCCGCTACAAGTCTGTGACCTCTCTTTATAAGCTCAAGAGCTGCCTCTGACTTACCTATTCCGCTCTCACCCATGATAAGAACACCCTCGCCGTATACATCTACAAGTACGGCATGTACCGATATCCTCGGTGCCAGTTCAACGTGGAGCCATCTGTCGACCTCATGGACAAATGCCGATGTGACAGCGTCTGATGTAAGAACAGGGACACCATGCTTTCTTCCTGCTTCTATTATAAATTCATAAGGCTCCAGCCCACGGCAGAATATAAGACATGGTGGCTTATATGAGAAGAATTCATTCATGATCTCAATGTTCTCTTCCTCTGTATGCATAGCCTTTATATAGGCATGTTCTACGTTACCACAGATCTGTATTCTTCCCGCGTCAAAATGCTCAAAGAAACCGCCGAACTGTACCGCCGGTCTGTTCATACCCGGATCCATTATAAGGACCTTGTCGGTATCTATCTCCGGAGTATAATTCTTAAGGTTCATTTTCTCTATAAGCTGGGAAACTGTAACACTGTAATCCATACTAATACTTGTTCCTCCTTATTTTATATGTAAGCGGCACCCAACTACCAATCTTAGGGCTCCCCTGTGCCACATACACGCACTATAGGGACATGATACCATATTTTCGGTTGTACTGCCACTGTTTTTGCAGGTTGTTTTTACAGGTTGTTTCTACAATTTGGCATTTTGATCTAAGCATTATTTTCTGCCATTTTTTGTATTTTGTTTTAAGCATTGTTTTCTGCCGGTTTTTGCATTTTGATTTAAGCACCTTTTTCTGGAATTCGGTATTTTGTTTTTTCCCGGTTGTGTGTATAATCTATTAAGACCAATTTTTATGAAACGGGATCAGATACATGTTTAGTATAGAAGAAGAATTAAAGAAACTCCCCCATACGCCGGGAGTTTATCTTATGCACGACAAAAACGACCAGATCATCTATGTGGGCAAGGCCATAGACCTGTATAACCGGGTGCACCAGTACTTTCAGGTAGGTTACAAGCGTTCACCTAAGATCGAGAAAATGGTCAGTCATATCGCCTGGTTCGAGTATATAATCTGTGGCTCCGAGATCGAGGCGCTGGTGCTTGAGTGTAATCTCATAAAGGAGCACCGCCCCCACTACAACACCATGCTTACAGATGATAAAGGATATCCTTACATCCAGATAACTGTAAATGAGGATTTCCCACGGATCCTTTATGCCCATCAGATGAAGCGTGACCACTCCAAGTATTTTGGTCCCTACACCAACAGCCGGGCTGTTAAGGATACCATTGAATTGCTCAGGAAAATATATAATATAAGAACCTGCAACAGGAAGCTTCCAAGAGATATAGGTCTGGAGCGTCCATGCCTTTACTATCAGATAAACCAGTGCAAGGCGCCTTGCCAGGGATATATCTCCAAGGAGGCATACGCGGACAATATCGAGAAAGCCATAGCATTTCTGAACGGACACTACAAGCCTGTTCTTAAGGATCTGAACGATAAAATGATGGAATATGCCAGCGAGATGGAATTTGAGCGGGCTGCGGAAATGCGAGATCTTATAGAAAGCGTGAAGCATATTTCCGAGAAGCAGCGTGTAGATAACAACAGCACTGAGGACAGAGACGTTATCGCCGTCGCCTCAAACAACATGAACGAGGGTGTTATATCCATCTTCTTCATCCGCGGAGGCAAAATGCTTGGCAGGGAACATTTTCACATGAAGGGTGTAATGGCCGAAACCTACGGAGATATCCTGAACGCATTTATCAAGCAGTACTACGCCGCCACTCCGTATCTGCCTAAGGAGATAATCGTTGAGCATCAAATAACGGACTGCGGGCTGGTGGAGGAATACTTAAGCAAGCGTCGTGGCAACCAGGTCAAGATAACCATTCCTGCCAAGGGCGAGAAAATGCAGCTTCTTAAGCTGGCAAGGGACAACGCCCACCTTGTACTTTCCCAGGATACGGAAAAACTAAAGCGTGAGCAAGAACGTACCGTAGGAGCTGCAAAGGAGCTTGCAGACCTGATCGGAGTGCCATCTGCCAGAAGGCTTGAGGCATTTGATATATCCCACATAAGCGGATATCATTCCGTTGCCTCAATGGTGGTGTTCGAGGATGGCAAGGCGAAGCGGAACGACTACAGGAAGTTCAAGCTTAAGACCATTGACGGTCCCGATGATTACGCCAGTATGAGGGAGGTTTTATACAGAAGATTTTCTGACGAGCGTTTTAACATCTACCCGGATATCCTTATGATGGATGGTGGTAAAGGTCAGGTGAACATCGCCCTTGAGGTACTCAATGATCTTCACATAGATATCCCTGTATGTGGCATGGTAAAGGATGACCACCACAGGACCAGAGGTCTTTACTACAACAACGAGGAAATAGAATTCCCTGCGAATACGCAGGCATTTAACATGATCACAAGACTGCAGGACGAAGCCCACAGATTTGCCATTGAGTACCACAGAAGTCTCAGAAGCAGATCCCAGGTTCACTCCATACTTGATGACATACCGGGAATAGGTGACAAACGCAGAAAGGCACTGCTTGCCTACTTCAAGGACATAGCTGCCATAAAAAACGCCGATACCACCACCCTGTCCATGGCTCCCGGCATGACAAAGGACGCAGCAAAGAACGTATATGACTTCTTTCATAAGGAAAGTCCAACGTCAGGGAATACAAAACAGGGAAATAATAAACAGGCAGATAATAAACAGGCAGATAATAAACGTGAAGAGTAAAAATAAGCCATGATCTTTTTATGAGACTGATCTTTCACGACTAATTACACAGAAAGGATACTTTATGGAATACAATTTTTTTGCACTTATATCAAGAATGAAATATATAGACAGATGGGCTCTCATGAGAAATTCCCGGGAGGAAAGTCTCTGCGAGCACAGCCTTGAGGTTGCTTTCATCTCCCATGCCCTTGCAACCATTGCAAATGTCCGCTACGGCAAGGACTATGACGCGGAGAAGGCCGCCCTGATCGGCATGTACCATGACGCATCGGAGATAATTACCGGAGACATGCCAACCCCTGTGAAATACTATAATGATGAGCTTACCGACGCCTTTAAATCCGTTGAGAATATCGCCTTAAGAAAGCTTCTGTACAAGCTCCCCGAGGATCTCCGCGGTGCTTACGAGGACGTGCTCATCAAAAGTAATGAGGACACCGACCTGTGGAAGCTTGTTAAGTGTGCCGACAAGCTGTCAGCCCTTATTAAATGTATGGAAGAGACAGGCTCCGGCAACACAGAATTTAAGAGTGCACTGGAGTCTACAACTACCAGAATAAATGAACTGACCGGGGATTTCCCGGAGGTAAAGGATTTCGTTGAAGAATTTCTTCCTGCCTATGGCAAGACCCTTGATGAACTATTGAAGAAATAAAAAAGAGAGTATCTGTTTTGAGTGGCATATTATTAAACCTCCTCAAAGTGGATACTCTCTTTTTCTTCTACGCCTGTACAGGCTGGGCTTCCTTTGTTTCTTTTGCCCCTTCTATCCTCTCAAATATCTCCATAAATTCCTTTCCTGTAATTGTTTCATGTTCAATAAGGAAAGCTGCAATGGAGTCAAGAGTATCAAGATGCTTTGATAATATGCCCTTCGCCTTAACATATGACGCCTTTATCATGTCTCTTACTTCTTTATCTATCTTGGTAGCTGTTTCATCGGAGCACTGGAGTGCCATGCTTCTGTCAAGATACTGACCCTCTACAGCCTCAAGCTGTACCATTCCGAACTTATCAGACATACCGTAGACTGTAACCATGGCTCTTGCCTTTCTGGTTGCCTGCTCAATATCGTTTGAAGCTCCTGTGGTCACAGAGGCGAATTTCAGCTCCTCTGCGGCACGTCCACCGAGGAGTGTAACAATATCAGCCTCCATCTCAGCCTTTGACACCAGATATTTCTCTTCCTCCGGCACCTGCCATACATAGCCGAGGGAACCCATGGTTCTCGGAACTATGGTTATACGCTGGATAGGTTCTGTATGCTTCTGCAGTGCCACAAGCAGCGCATGTCCCACCTCATGGTACGCAACTATACGCTTCTCTTCTCTGCTTAACAGTCTGTCCTTCTTTTCCTTACCTGCAAATACCACCTCCACGGCACCTATAAGATCCTGCTGCGAAACCAGGTCTCTGTTGTTCCTTACAGCAGCAAGAGCTGCCTCATTTATGATATTCGCAAGGTCGGCACCAACTGCTCCCGAGGTTGCCAGTGCCAGCTCATGAAGATCCACAGTCTCATCCATCTTAACATTCTTTGAATGAACCTTAAGGGTATCCTCACGCCCCTTAAGATCAGGCTTCTCCACAATAACTCTTCTGTCAAATCGTCCAGGACGGAGAAGCGCCTTGTCAAGAGTCTCCGGTCTGTTGGTTGCCGCAAGTATAACTATACCCTTAGATGTATCAAAACCATCCATCTCCGCAAGAAGCTGGTTTAAAGTCTGTTCACGCTCGGAGTCACCACCATGACGGCTGTCCCTGCTCTTACCGATGGCGTCGATCTCATCAATAAATATAATACATGGTGCCATCTGAGCAGCCTGTTTGAACAGATCTCTTACTCTTGAGGCGCCTACGCCTACATACATCTCAACAAAGCTTGAGCCTGACATTGAGAAGAAAGGAACATTAGCCTCACCTGCAACCGCCTTTGCAAGAAGGGTCTTACCTGTTCCCGGAGGTCCCACAAGAAGTGCTCCCTTGGGCAGCTTCGCACCTATGTCAAGATACCTCTTCGGATTATGAAGGAAGTCAACCATCTCTGTAAGGGACTCCTTAGCCTCCTCCTCACCTGCCACATCTGCAAATGTAACTCCGGTCTTCTTCTCCATATATACCTTGGCGTTGGACTTGCCTACGTTCATTATTCCTCCGCCCTTCTTCATCATGAGATTTAAGAAGAGGAAGAACAGGGCAAATATAGCCACATTTGAAATAATACTGTAGAATATGGCTCCACCGCTTTCGTCAACGCCCTTATATTCTGTTCCGTATTTGTCCGCTGCTGTCTTAAGCCTCAGCGCCAGACTGTCATCAGCGATAGGAACTGTCACATAGGTTGTCTTTGACAGTATTCCTGTTCCCTGCTTAGGCACCCACTTAATCTGTGAGCTGTATACTTCAACCTCACTTATCTCTCCGGCGTCAAGTGCTTGTACAAACTGGCTGTATGGGGCTTCATCTGTACGTCCGTCGGATATACGGTTATACACCTTCCAGAACAAAAGTGTAAGGACAACGGAAATAACAATAAGAACTATCATCGATTTCGGATTTTTCTTATTTTTATTGTTATTGTCATTTCCATTTATGTCGTTATTATTCTGCTTATCGTCCAATAGCTTATCCTTTCTGTATAAGATATTTCAGTCTTAAAAACTGATTTTACCTGTAACATTATATTAGTATTTCCTTTTTCAGGCAATACTATAGGGGAAAATATAAGGGAATGGTTATTGTTTTTTTTGAAAAAATTTATAATTTATTGTATTCATAAAAAACGGGCGGCAATAAGTACTATACATCAAAACTGGAGCAGCAGCATTCCAATTACCTTCGGTAAAGCTGCTGCAATGTAACGCCGCCTTCGGCACCATTACAATAAACGCCTTCGTTACAATTTTAATATATAAAAAAGACCACCTTTCCTGTATTGGATAGATGGTCTTCTTTATATTGCACTTTTTCAAAAAGTTTTTATGCGTAGAGTGGGTACTTTGTTACAATGCTCTTAACCAGCTCTTCTGCCTTTGCCTTATCGCCGTCAAGGACTGCTGCCTTGATTGCTTCTGCGATAATCTCCATATCGGCTTCATCTGCACCTCTTGAGGTTACAGCAGGTGTTCCAAGTCTTACACCACTTGTTACAAATGGTGACTTTGGATCATTTGGAACTGTGTTCTTATTGGCTGTAATATGAACCTCATCAAGGAGCTTCTCAACCTCCTTACCTGTACGTCCAAGTCTCTTGAGATCAAGGAGCATAAGGTGGTTATCTGTACCGCCTGATACAATATCAAAGCCTCTTGCCATAAGTGCAGAAGCAAGAGCTGCCGCATTCTTGACAACCTGCTGCTGATATGCCTTGAACTCAGGTGTAAGAGCTTCCTTGAAGCATACTGCCTTACCTGCGATAACATGCATAAGAGGTCCACCCTGGATACCAGGGAATACTGCCTTATTAAAGTTAAACTTCTCATTTACTTCATTGCTGCTCATGATCATACCACCACGAGGTCCACGAAGGGTCTTGTGAGTAGTGGTTGTTGTAACATGTGCATATGGGATAGGGCTCATGTGAAGTCCTGCTGCCACAAGACCCGCAATGTGTGCCATGTCTACCATAAGGTATGCACCTACTTCGTCAGCTATCTCTCTGAACTTCTTGAAGTCAATGGCTCTTGCATATGCTGAAGCACCTGCTACTATGAGCTTTGGATTACATTCCTTCGCAATGGCAAGAACATTGTCATAATCTATAAATCCATCATCATTAACACCATAAGGAACACAATGGAAGTACTTTCCTGACATGTTGACAGGTGAACCGTGGGTAAGATGTCCGCCGTGGTCAAGGTTCATGCCCATGAATGTGTCACCAGGCTGCATGATAGCGAAGAACACTGCCATATTGGCCTGTGCACCTGAATGAGGCTGAACATTTACATACTCACATCCGAATAATTTCTTGGCTCTGTCTCTGGCAAGATCTTCAACCACATCAACATACTGACATCCGCCGTAATATCTCTTGCCCGGATATCCCTCTGCATACTTGTTTGTAAGATGGCTTCCCATAGCTGCCATAACTGCCTTTGAAACAATATTCTCTGAGGCAATAAGCTCAAGATTATTGTTCTGTCTGTTTAACTCATCTGTCATTGCTGCCGCAACTTCAGGATCTACCTTTGTAATTTCCTCAAATCCAAACATATTAATGATTCCTCCTAAACTTAATGTATATATAGTATCAAACTGCACACACATTTGCAAGGAAGGGAGATCATTTTCTTATTTTATTAATTTCTTGCCACAAGCCCCTTTCCGTCGTAATCAAGGACTACCGGCTTATCTGTGCTTACCTGTCCTGAAAGTATCATCCTGGCAACCAGAGTCTCCACATTCTTCTGGAGATATCTCTTAAGGGGTCTTGCACCGTATACCTGATCATAGCCCTGTTCTACCACTGCCTCCTTGGCTGCGTCTGTAAGCTCGATCCTTATCTCACGGTCTGCCAGTCTCTTGTTAAGATCAGCCAGCATAAGATCCACAATACCCTTGATATTCTCTCTTGAAAGAGCATTGAACAGGATCGTCTCATCTATACGGTTAAGGAACTCTGGTCTGAAATGAGCTTTAAGCTCACTCATAACCTCTTCTCTTACCTTATCACTTATGTTGCCACCCTCGGCAGCTATATCAGCACCACCTATATTAGAGGTCATGATGATTATGGTATTCTTAAAGTCCACAGTTCTGCCCTGGGAGTCTGTTATACGTCCATCATCAAGCACCTGAAGCAATACATTGAATACATCCGGGTGAGCCTTCTCAACCTCATCAAAAAGGATAACTGAGTATGGCTTTCTCCTTACAGCCTCAGTAAGCTGACCACCCTCTTCATATCCTACATATCCCGGAGGCGCTCCTATAAGCCTTGCCACTGAATGCTTCTCCATGTATTCACTCATATCGATACGGACCATATTAGCCTCATTGTCAAATAAGGCTGCTGCCAGTGACTTGGCAAGCTCTGTCTTACCTACACCTGTAGGGCCAAGGAACAGGAAGGAACCGATAGGCTTTGTAGGATCCTTAATACCTGCCTTTGATCTGATTATGGCGTCACTTACAAGTTCTACGGCATTGTCCTGTCCAACGACTCTCTTCTTAAGCTCATTTGCCAGGTTAAGAGTCTTGCTCTTCTCGCTTTCGGTAAGCTTCGATACAGGTATACCGGTCCACTTTGATACGATCTTGGAGATCTCCTCCTCGGATACAACCTCATGTACCAGCTCCCTTTCCTTGTCGGAAGCAGACGCCTCAAGGGTCTCCAGCTCCTTCTTGATGGCAGGAAGCTTACCATACTGTAACTCTGCCGCCTTGTTAAGATCGTAATTTCTCTGAGCCATCTGGATATCAGCCTTAACCTTCTCCATCTCCTCCTTGAGGTTACGGATCTTCTCTACACTCGCCTTTTCATTCTCCCATTTTGCCTTAAGATTATTGGCCTTGTCCTTAAGCTCTGAAAGCTCTGCCTGGATATCAGCCAGACGCTGCCTGCTTAAGTGATCCTCTTCCTTCTTAAGGGCAGCTTCCTCAATCTCAAGCTGCATTATCTTTCTTGTGATCTCATCCACCTCAACAGGCATTGAATCAAGCTCTGTCTTTATCATGGCACATGCCTCATCCACCAGGTCTATTGCCTTATCAGGAAGGAATCTGTCTGTTATATATCTGTTTGAAAGAACAGCGGCATTTACCAGGGCGCCGTCAGAAATCTTAACGCCATGGAACACCTCATACCTTTCCTTTATTCCTCGAAGTATTGAAATAGTATCCTCAACTGTAGGTTCATCTACTGTAACCGGCTGGAAACGTCTCTCAAGAGCCGCGTCCTTCTCAATATATTTCCTGTACTCATCAAGAGTTGTGGCACCTATACAGTGAAGCTCACCTCTGGCAAGCATAGGCTTTAACATATTGCCTGCGTCCATGGCACCGTCAGTCTTACCGGCACCTACAATAGTATGAAGCTCATCTATGAAGAGGATTATCTCTCCCTCTGATTTCTTCACCTCATCAAGGACTGTCTTAAGACGCTCCTCGAATTCACCTCTGTACTTGGCACCAGCCACCAACGCACCCATATCCAGTGCAAATATCTTCTTATTCTTAAGTCCCTCAGGTACATCGCCACGCACGATCCTCTGTGCCAGGCCTTCAACTACTGCAGTCTTACCTACACCAGGCTCACCAATAAGGACCGGATTGTTCTTGGTCTTCCTTGAAAGGATCCTTATGACATTTCTTATCTCGCCGTCCCTGCCGATAACAGGATCAAGCTTCTGCTCCTTAGCCCTTGCCACCAGATCGTAGCCGAACTTCTCCATTGCCTCATAGCCGTTCTCCGGAGTATCACTGTCCACCTTTTTATTTCCTCTGATGGACGCCAATGCCGTAAGAAAACTGTTCCTGTCTATATTCCAAACCTTTAAAAGCTCCTTAACATCCCTGTCAGCCTTGCTGATGATTCCCAGGAACAAATGCTCAACAGATATATACTCATCGCCCATCTGCTTTGCTTCCTTTTCTGCCTGTATGAGAGCCTTTGAAAATTCATTTCCGGCATACATATTGCCACCGCTTACTTTAGGTAACGAAGCAAGCTTATTCTCAACCCGGTCTACTGCCGCGCTGACATTTACATCCATTTTCTCGAAAATCTTAGGAATAAGACTTTCGTCTGTCTCAAGGAGTCCTGCCAGCAAATGAAGCTGTGTCAGCTCCTGATTATCAAATTCCAATGCCTTCTCTTTAGCTTTTTCAACTACTTCCAAAGACTTCCTTGTATATCTATCCATATCCATAACACTCGCCTCCTTATATATAATCAGCCCATTTGAAGATACAAACGGGCTGTTCAACATGTAACATTCACCACTCTGAACATTACATTTTCTCTTTACGAGTATTAATATACCACTTCTGTTAGCACTCGTCAATAGTGAGTGCTAATATTTTTAATTTTTTTTGGTATTGTTTTAATGCAATAAAACATGGAAGCAACAACAGCACCGACACCAGGCTGCGTAGCCGGTATCCGTTTATTTTCCGCCTCTGTCTATAGTAAAATCTCTCTATCACATCCTTATCATCGTATATACGCTTTTCGGATATCTCCCCCAGTTCATCCGATACATCCTTCCAGAAATCGAAATCCGACCACTTGGCAGGAAGCATCATATGAGGAAATATATCCAGATAATCAGCCACATAATAATATCCGCTTCCATCATAGCCATGGTGCCCTGCCACCTCTAAGGCATATTCTCCCCTGTAATTTTCTTCTGATACATCAATTATGACGCCATTTACTATTTTGTTATCAACAGATTTCAAGTCATCATCATGCCTATTTTCATTTTTCCCCTGTATTATCACAAATGCATCCCCGGAGTCGATCACAGCTCTCACCACATACTCCTGGTCTCCAAATGATATACTGCATCCCGCTGTCTCCGTGCTTCCAAACAGCTCATATGCCAGCTCGCTGCTGACTATGCAGCCATAGCTATCATCCACCGAAAGGCTGCCGCCTGTATCAAACATGTCCTCAACAGTAAAATCCACTGTGACTATATCCGCCTTTACCTCCAGGTATACTCCTGCACCGATAACGGTAAGCTTCGGTTCTATATAATAGGTTCCCTTTATATAGTTTTCATTCTTCATTCCTGAATACTCCACCTGGTCTGTGGTCATGATGGCATAATCCCTGTCAAGACGATACCTGTAGCTCTCAGATATGCCACAGGCAATGTTCCATACAGCCACAGCAGCTACCAACATGCTCAGAATAATCCATGTCACCATTTTCTTCATATTTATTCACCTGTCTTTTCAAGAACCGTGTCACCTGCTTTCACCTTCTTGTCAGCACTTACTATGATCTTATCATCCGATGTCAGGGCTTCACTTGAAATTCCCGCATCATAATTATTTGTATCTCCCACCTTGACGTATACCTTGGCTGCCACAGTCTCTGTTCCGAGGATAGTATCCTTTTGCCGCTCCACCAACACATAGGAACCAAGGGTGTCCGCATGTATGGCTGATACAGGCACCACAAAATCATACTTATCAGACTGATGGGATATATCTGTAAGCACACTGTCACCAACATTAAACACATCTCCGGAGATCACCGCCTCAACCACATAGCACTGATCATCTGCCCCATCCTTATACACTGCAGAAACCTCCGTGTTCACCTTTCTGTCATCTATCTGTACCGTCACTTTATCACCGGTCTCTATGTATTGCTTTTCACCCTCAGTCACAGACATTCTGAGAGTGTACTCATCCGCCTTCTCCATAATCACTATAGCTGCCTCATCTGTGGTCCTGCGTCCGACCTCAAGTCTAAGCTCTGAAATAACTCCATCAAACTCCAAGCTGATCAGTCCCTCATTTTCCATAATAGTCTCAAGCTCCAGAAGCTGTGCATCAAGGACTGCAAGCTTGTCATCCATTACATTTCTCTCGTCTCCCCAGGTATACCAATACCCATCCATAAGGTTTTTACGCTCAAGCTTCTTCTCAAGATACAGGGATCCGGCTTCGTGGGGATCCACCTTCAAGAGCCTGTCCCCTTTGCTTACCTGCTTTCCGGGGGACACATATATCTCACTGACCATAAGCTCCGGATACACATACACGGGAATTTTCTTATCCCCCTCAACAACTACCTCCTGAAGCACATCCCTTGATATTGTTCCAGACGCCCCATACATGACCTCCACCCTGGGGGTCAGTGCAGTGGCTGCCCATCTTGCCATAACCGTACCGGCAAACGCCACAGCAAAAAATATCGCCACTATCCTCACAATTCTTTTTTTACCGGAGCTTCCGCAATTCCCATTTGAACCTTTTATCCTTCTATGTCTCATAATCTCGCCTCCTTATGTTAGTCATCAGCGGAGCCTATGGATATGCCCTCTGCCAACACATCTCTTCCTATATAGAATACAATAAGGGACGGTATGCAGCTAAACAGGGCAAATGCAAATGCTCTGCCGGTCCCTCCTGCCGACACCTCCGGCAGGTACACCGACAACGGCCACAATGATCTGTCCCTGAGGAACACCACCGGCTGCTCAACTATATTCCAGTATTCAAGAAATCCCAATATAGCCGCCGAAAGTATCCCCTTCTTTGCTATAGGTACAGCCATGTGGGCAAATATCATAAATCCCCCTGCTCCATCAAGCCTTGCAGCCTCCACCACTGACGCCGGTACCCGTTCAAAAGCACTGAACATAATAAATATAGGAAATGTAGAGAACACCAGCGGCAATATTATTGCCCAGTGGGTGTTGACCATATGCATACCGTTAAGGACTATATACTGAGATAGCATAGTAACCTGAAACGGCAGTATCATACAGAACATATAAAGTCCAAATATCATCTTTGCCCATCTGCTGTGGCTCCTGGCAAGTCCCCATGCCGCCGGCACTGCAAATAAAAGCTGCCCCGCTATCACAACACCTACTATCTTCACGGAATTCCAGAAAAGCACATAGTATTCAGGAGTGTCAAATAACAGTTCAACCACATTTTTAACAGTGGGATAAAGCGGTATGAAATGCCATGTGGCATAGCCCATGCCATCTCCTATAACAGGTGCCAGTATCTGATTCAGCTCCACTTCATTGGTGAATGTGCCACACATAAGAAATACAAGAGGCATAACCGACAGCACCGCCGCAGCTATGACAAATATCCTGAGCAGGATATGAAAGATCTTCGCCGGCACATCCTTTAACAACGTATATGCTACATGTATGTATTTTCCAGAGTTGCATTTTCTGTTTCCTTGATCATGCTTTCTTCCTCCATACAGGCCTGTATAGATCGTATGCCAGTCCGTAAGACAGATAACTCTTATAACAAGTATGACTCCAAAGAACACCCCCGCCGTCATAACCGCCCCGGCAGTTAATTTGCCAAGCTCCAGCTTCTCAAACCAGTTGTTGAATACATGCTGGAGTTGATATATGGCAGTATCCGGATATCCTCCCGCCATGAGATACTGCTCCCTGAATATCTTAAGAGAGTTCACCACCGACAGCATGGCTACTATAAAAAACGACCGTTTCATATTAGGCAGGGTGATCCTTAATATCCTTGTAAATCTTCCGGCTCCGTCAACCCTGGCTGCCTCATATATCTCCGTAGGTATGGCAGATAATCCCGCAAGCCATATAAGCATATTGTAGCCAATGTTCTTAAATACAAATGTCCCCACAAATAACCGGAACACCGTCCTTCCATCAAAAAAGCTTATGGGCGTGCCCCCAAGCTTCGTGATCAGTCCATTTACTATTCCATTTTCAGCAAACAGGATCTTCCATACCACTGCCAGGGAATTAGAGGGGATCGCAAGAGGAATGAGAAAAGCGAACTTCACTATATTGCCCTTCATTTCATAAACCTCTATAGCCACCACCAACGATACAACTATCAATAATGGAACACCCACCAGTTCAAAAAGCAGAGAATTTCCTGCTGCCAGCCCGAATGCCTGATTATCAAGAACTACACTGTAATTTGTCAAACCCACAAAGCTTCCCTGACCACCTCTCCTGAAGGATGATATGAACACATCCGCCAGAGGAAGCACTATAAAGATCATGACACCTATAAATCCCGGAACTATGAATGGGTACATTTTGTCTTTTTTTCTCATATGTATCACTCACTCAAATAAACTGAAAGTGCACTGTCTATGGCATCCATTGTATCCTCAAGGCTCGCACCACCCTCAAGGTAGTCAGACATATTGTCCCTTATCATCTTTCTGATCCTGGCATCAGTGTTTGACGGCACCTTAAGCTGTCTGAGCTTGGCTATATAATCCTCAAGGTACTCGTCGGTACGCCAATAGGACCAGTCCAGGTATTCATTTTCGCCTACCTTGATCCTGCCTCCCGGAGTTCCCATCTCCAGAGCCATTTCATTACTTGCCCGGATGCCGTCTATATTTACAGCATTTGCAACATCAATGCCATAATACATTTTCTGCACATCTACCCCGAACATGTCTTTAACAAATCGGACCGCATTTTCCCTGTTGTCTTCCTTATTATTTATGGCAAATATTGTGTTTGGCTTATACACCGCACCTTCGTCATTCCCCCACAGTCTGTATTCATAATCAGCATTTGCAGTGTTTTCTTCCATGCCCACCATGGCATCCTCCTTTATGCTGTAGAAATACTGGATTTCCAGCCCAGACTTCATGTCCACCAGGGCAAATCTCCTGCCTGACCACTCCCTGTTGAACAATGAAGTCATATAAGCACTATTTACAGCCTTCTTCGTCTGCTCCTTATAGGTTCCGTATTTTGCGGTCCAGTCATCTATCTGCTCTTTAGTGGTCCTCTCCATTCCGGCATCATACAGGGACTTAAGATCTGTCAGAAATCCCTTAAGCTTTTCCCTGTTGTAGGTTCCATACATATCAACAATGTCTGACGCATAAAGGGGATACAATGTGTCAAAATAACACTCCCAGTAATAAAATGACATATCACTTTCATTTGCAGGCCTATCCTGACTGTTCATGTATATCACAAGTGACTCCACATCCGTAATATCTCCTATCTCGCTGCCCGGTGCCACCACCGCCGTAAATGTCTCGTAGGCAGGAATTGCGTATATCGAGCCGTCCGGATTCCGGTATGTATTGAGGACATTTTCAAGGCAGTCAGGATTTTCCTGCTGTATATCTTCAAGCACCCGGGACAGCTCCATAAGCACTCCCGTATCCTCATAGCTCTTAACATTCAGGCCATCCATAATAAGCACATCCGGCCCTTCCCCTGCCAGAAGCTGTGTATTAAGAGAATTTATGGCATCGCTTTCCGATATGCCGTTTTGATCGTCAACACCCCAGATGTACTCTACATCCATGTCGGGATTATCCCCCATATACCAGGACACGAGAGTTTCATAGGTTTCGGAATAGTATAAGGAATACAGGGTAACCTGCTTTTTCTCCGTCTGTGCCTGTCCCTTTTCTCCGGAAGCATACTCACCAGAGGAGGAATACACAACAATATTCTTCTTGTTATTTAAACCGGCTTCCACCACTGCAAACGTATCTTCTGCCTCCATTACAAAGTCATATATTCTGCCGGTGTTCTTAAAGGTTGTGATCCTTATGCCCAGCTTGTCTGACATCTTATAGGCAAATATCCCCGTGTTTAACACAACATATAGCTGATCCGTCCCTTTATCATATTTCATGATATTGCTGCAACTTAAGGAGTCCTTTCCCTTCTCAGCCGCAGTCTCTGACAGTCCCTCCGCCATGGTACCATCAAAGGATGAGATCGTAGCATCAAGATTTCCATTGCTTACATCATAGACAAGCATGTTACGTTCCGTAAGGACCACCAGTCTGTCTCCGGCAACACACATGTCTGTGCAACCCACATCACTTATATCCCATCTCTCCTGCCCCTTTATATCAAAGCAATGTATATTGTCTCCGGAACAGGAAACCACATAGCCTGAGTTGTCATCAAGAAGCCTTATACTGTCAACATTCCCGTCAATTCCCTCTGACAGGATACGGAGATCATTCTCCGGTGTGATCACCGCGATCCTGCTTGTTATGTTGTTTCCTGTACCCACACTGCTTGCTGCAAGGTAAATACTGCCATCCTGACAGATATATGCCGCCGAGAGCATATCTGTCCCGGACATCAGTTCCCAAAGCTCCAGCTTCTCCTGTTTAAACTCCCCGTCAAGTGCTTCTCCTGTAAGCCTTATGTACTCACCATCTTCATCAGCTCCCACTATCACATACTGATCTCCTGCCTTGCCAAAGCCACAGATCTGCCTCAGGGCAAGCTGTGTCTGTTGGTATGAAGCCATCTCTGCTGCCGCTCCTGTCTTATCCGTATCTTCCGAGCCCCCTGCACCACAACCGCCGCAGAGCAGTCCGATCATAAATATCAATAGAAATAATATTGTCATTTTTCCTGTTTGTTTCATGAGTTACCTCCCCCTTTTTCAACATCAGCCCATTTAAAATTCACCTATTTGGTGTCGCTATTCCAATATGGGTTTTCAACGCATGTGCACAATCTCTTGGTGACAGATTGGCATGTATTACACCCTATCTTTATTCAGATTGTATCATCTGTCCATGGGTAAATTATCTAAAAAACATCTAATTTGCACATATTCCTTTTAAACATCGTTAAAATAGATTAGTATGGTAACAGGGTATTGGCTACCCCACACAACACTATAGAAATGGAGATCTGCATGAAGCTGCTGCTTGTAGAAGATGACATCAATCTTGGAAATATTTTAAAAAGGCAAATGGAAGAAAAAGGAATTATCGTAACTCTGTGTGGCACAGGAAGGCAGTGCACCGAGTTTATATATTCCGGTGCTGACATAGATATTATGGTGCTTGACTGGATGCTTCCCGACATGTCCGGTCTCGATATCCTTAATCAGTTATATTTTGACAGGATCTCAATTCCTGTAATAATGCTCACGGCACTTGGTACCCTTGAAAATAAAACTGCTGCATTTTCCCTGGGTGCCGATGACTATGTGGTGAAACCATTTGAACCTGACGAACTGCTTGCCAGGATATTTGCCCTGTATAGAAGGGCAAACAAAGTACATTCATTTGACTATTCATACGGAGATATTGAATATCTTATAGACAGCCACACCATCAGACACGGCAACCAGTCGGTGCAGCTTACAAACCGTGAAGCCCAGTTGTTCCAGCTGTTACTCAGATCTGCAGGTAAGCTGGTAACCCACGACGAGATAATTGATGCCATATGGGGCCTCAACTCAAACGTGGGAAATGGCAATATCCTTAACTATGTTTATTTTCTCAGAAACCGATTAAAGACCATAAACAGCAGGCTTGTGATAAAGGGTGTCTACGGAAGCGGCTACGCCCTTGTGGATGAAGGAGAGAAAATGAAGGAATGATAGCAGCCATAAAACAAAGCAGACAGATATAGCTATGAATAGTTAAGTGTCACTGTTTGGATTGCAGTTAATAAAAAAGAAGGCTCTATGGGATTGCTGTTGCTGAAGAAAGAGGTCTCTATGAGGATTGCTGTTGGTGAAAAATGGGACTCTATGGGGATTACAATTAATGAAAGGAGGAGCCAGCATATGATAGAACAGCTTAGAAAAAAACTCACTATATTTCTGGCTTCGGTTATTGCTGTGATCCTTGTCGTAATGGCAACACTGCTTCTGCACACCGTAATACAGGAACACACTAACAGCTCATATTCCTCATACTCCAAAGATGCAAATCTGTTATATTCGTATCTCGAGCAGTCAAATTCCATAGATATGAATATCCTAAATGAATACAAAGCCAATAACATCAACATAGATATACTGCGGAACGGCAATGTAGTTATGTCAACTAATGCTTTTAAGGAGAGCAGTTCTATTCTTGACCTCGGAACTCCATATAACCAGCCTCGGTACTGGGATGATTATTACAGTGCCATCAACAGAGGAAATACATATCGACATTTCTACACAGTAAGCTATAACCGCATCAAATACTGGAACAGCTACAGTATCGTTAATATTGGCAGTACCTATTACACCGTCCATACTCTGTTCAATAATAAGCTCATCACCGATTATAAAATAAAGATGAGCATATTATTTTTCGTTGTAACTCTGGCTGCCATACTACTTTTGGCTGTCTTCTCTTACTTCTTTATAATGAAGGTTCTTGCCCCGGTAAAAGACGCTTATGAGAAGCAGGATCTCTTCATAGCCGTGGCATCCCATGAGTTAAAAACCCCCCTGACCATTGTAAAATCCTGCTTAAGTGGAATGTCCGGAAATAAGCTAAGCAATGAAGAAAATGACTACATAACCACCGCCACCGGGGAATGTGACAGGATGACCGATATGATAAACAATCTTCTGACATTTGCAGATATAAAAAAATCCGGGAAAGACAACTTCAAAAACGCCCATCCTGAGGATGTTCTCATAGACTGTTATAACCGTTTCGAGGCCGTCGCCCTGCAAAAGGAGCTGGACTTTACAGTTTCACTGCCTGAGGAACCACTACCTCTCATCTCCATGGACAGAGACAGGATGCTCCAGTGCCTGTCCATCCTGGTTGATAACGCCATATCCTGCACTTCGGAGGGACAAGTCACTCTGTCCGTATCTTCATGTAATAAACATCTGTATTACATGGTGGCAGATACCGGTCATGGCATAAACGATGAAGATAAGCCACACATCTTTGAGTCCTTTTACCACCGCCGCAACACCCTTGCCCCTCACTTCGGTCTGGGGCTTAGCATCGCCAAAAGCATTGCCGACCTGCATAATGCAGAGTTGACGGTAGAGGATAACGCCCCCAAGGGAAGTGTGTTTACGATCACGTTTAGGGATGAGGGATGAGCTGGTTACACAAGTTGTGTTTTGAAATATGGGATGATGATGTCATCCAATCATTATTTTCAGGAAATATTTTTACTTTGAAATTCCATGCAGTTATTTTTATTACTTTTTTGCTTTTTAGTACAAAATGTATTATCCTCAAATGCCCTTTCCCTTATTTTCAACATCTTACATACCTAGTCATTATACAATATGTATAGATATAAAATTTCTATTAACAGTTGCACTTCATAATTTCAAGGCAGGTGTACTATATTTGTGTTACTTTAGATGAAAAAAGTACTTTTTCTTGAATTTTTTCTCCTGCTTATTAATTGCTTCTCTACGAAAATATCTCTTTTCTGCTAAATGACGTTCAGATAGTCACTTGACTTTTGACATTAATATGCAGATATATTATTGTACGGATATGATAATTATCAAAGTAATCGCGATTCAAATTGGATCTATTTGATCAAATCTAAATTAAACAAACACAATTAATTATCACTGATTTAAGGAGGTAGGACTTGGCATTTTACGACAGAGAAATCAAGCGGGTATGTGAATCATGCCCCAGGCTGTTAATTCTAATGATCAATTCTGTTTTTTCAAAACATCACTCAGAAGACGCAGAAATAATATTTCTTGACAAGGAGCAAAACATTGATTCCGGCGAAAATACAACCTATATGGATATGTTTCTTGAAATTGAAAGCTGCCGATACCACATCGAATATCAGTTACTAGAAGGTAATATGGCTATACGAATGGTGGAATACGGCATGAAAGAAACCATCCGCGGTCTAAGACAAAATGGAGATATCACCAGAGTCTCAGACGGCAGATATGAAATAGAGATAATAATGCCTCTGCAGGCTGTGGTGTTCCTGGCAGGTGCCAATAAAGAGGATACGATAACTGTCAACCTGCACCTGCCGGATGGTAAGATGGTCACTTATGAACTTCCCTGTATATCCGCCAGCGAAACCGTATCCGAGCTTTCAAGAAAGAAAATGTATCTCTTAATCCCCTTCCAACAGGTGCAGCTATACAGCCGTATGTTAAAAGCAAAACACTATACAGAAAGAACAAAATTAAAGCTCGCCGAAGCCCTGTACCATTTTAAGCTTGACGCAAAAAAGGAATTGGATAATCTCCATGAGAATGGTATACTTAATGCAAATGAAGTTGAACTATTAGTAACCTCATTGCACAACATAGAGGACAATCTGTTAAACAATGACGATCTTATCAGGGAGAAGGTGACTGAAATGGGTGACGAAGATTATGTAGCATTAAGTGACAGGCTTATACAACAGGGAATTGAGCAAGGAATTAAGCAGGGGATGGAGAAAGGTGCAAAACAAAATTTATTACTGCAGATAGCAAAGAAACTCCAGAAGGGTAAATCTCTTGCCCAGATAGCTGATGAGTGTGAGATCTCCCAGGGCGAAGCACAGAAATATATAAGTGAGATACAGGACGGTAAATAATACCAAGGATCACTTTCAGGGGCACTGGTCAGTAAAAATAATAATCCGTATGTGTATAAGAGTATACGACATAAATAAAGCGGCATGTTGGTTCAAATGGACTAACATGCCGCTTTTGTGGTATTTTACAATCTCATGCAAAAGATTATTGTAAACGCTATTATAATAGTTGACCCTCACTGGTAGACTTTTTCATTGACATTTATATCTGTGAGCGTTGTCGTTACAATATTGATTTCAGATACAGAATGCGGCATAGAGAGGAACGATTTTTTTATTGTCCTCAAAGCCGAAGTTTTTAGCAGAAAGCTTGATAGCATAAGCAGGCTTGTAAGTGTCCATATAGACCTTTAAGCTCTTGGCTCTGGTATTGTCGGCAGACTTAACCTCAATAGGAATGAGCTGCCCATCACGCTGAATGACAAAATCAATCTCGGCTCCCCGCTCGGATTCCCAATAGTAAGTGCGGTAACCATTAATGGAAAGCTGCACATTGACATAGTTCTCCGCCATACCACCTTTGAAGTCGTTTATTTCTTCGACCATATAAAGAATGTCATTAGCGGCTAAATCCTTCTTAGCACACAGCAATCCTAAGTCGGATACATAAATCTTGAACGCATTAATGTCACGGTAATTTTCAAGTGGCTTTTTTATTTGCTCCACCTTATAAACCTGTGACACGATGCCAGACAAGCAGAGCCATTCAATTGCATTTTCAAATTCGGAAGCCCGTCCGCCCTTCTTGATCAGCTTATATTGAAAACGGGTGTTTTTCTTTGAGAGCTGAACGGTTATATTGTCATAAGCAAGTCTGGTTTTCTTGATTTCATTCAAATTATTATACTTGCTCATATCATTGAGATAGCTTGCAAGTATCGTATCCTGTGTATGACGAACAAGGATATAATCCTTTGTTTCAGCAAATTGAAGTACACACTCCGGCATACCGCCGACTACAAGATACTGACGATATAGTTGCATTGCGGCGGCGTGCAGGGCAGACGGCAGTGGAGTGTCAGTATGGAAGCACTTTTTTATTTGCTCAACCAAATCGTTCTCGCCGAGAGCCAGCATAAATTCCTCCATATCCATAGGATAAAGAGTTTTCATATCGACCTTTCCCACAGGGAAAGAGAATTTTGATCTATTAACCGCAACTCCGAGCAGGCTTCCTGCAACAATGATGTGATAATCCTGAGCGTCCTCGCAAAAGTATTTGAGAGAAGTCAATGCTCTTTCACAGAGCTGAACCTCATCAAATACTATCAGGGTTTTCTCTTTTACAATGGTCTGACCTGCGATATGTGATAAAATCGGAATCAGATAATCTGGACTGATGTTTTCTTCAAAGGTTTCATTCAGCTTTGGATTGGTTTCAAAGTTGAAATATGCCACATTTTCATAGTGGGTGCGTCCAAACTCCAGAATGGAATAGGTTTTTCCCACCTGTCTTGCCCCCTGCAAAATAAGGGGCTTGCGATGTTTATTTTCTTTCCACGCTTCCAAGAAGCCCACAATCTTTCTATACATAATCCGTCCTCCTTAAAGGTACTAATCATAGTATAGCAGATATTCGTGTAAAAATCAGCGGTTTTTCATTATTTTTTTGCACTAATTTGCGTGATTATTTTTGTTAATCAGTCACAATTTGGCGCTTTCGAAATCATTTTCAGGAGGCTAACTCAATTGGCATCATTTAACGATTAATGTTTATATTCATATGCGATAGTCCATTATTCTAATATGCCAGCCCAAAATGCAGACACATTAACTATTTCATCCAGCGGATAAACTTCATTCTGAGCGCTGAAACCAAAATCGTATAAGTTAGCATATGCTAGTCCCATTCACGAATCCACTTAATATTTATGCCATTAATAATCACCTTAATATATATTATTGGATTAATAATGCTTTAATCTTGAAACTAAAAAACCGCAAGTTCTCGGAAACGCTCTGTAAGCGTTTCCGAGAGCTTTTTTCAGCGGTTAGTTTTCCGCTCCGTAGCGATGTGACGGCTCTGTGGGGCATTTCCGTTCATTTACGATCTCACGCAAGAGATTATATAACGAGTATTTTTATGTGTACAATACTTTCCCTCATCCTCTTCCGCCGGTTGATTGTTAATTTATTTATGATCGTACTGGAGAATGTGGAGTGATTTCCTTAGCAAATTCTTCCATGCCATTCTGAAGCTTAATATAGTTTTTCCTTTGAACAGTTGCTTTAGAAAGATAATTATAATTTTTTCTTATATATTCATACATATACTTATAATTTCCCTCTATATTGACTCTATGTATCTTTTTAAAACATTCCTCTATACGCTCCCTAATTTTCTCCGGAATATCTTTATATTCCAATATATTCACTACCACCTCTTCTTTTTCACATACATAGCCAATATATAGTTGTAGAAAATATGCAGGCCAATATGTATCCTCCAGCTTAATACACTCATTGCACATATTATATGCAGTTAAATATTCTTTCTTTTCAAAATCTATCATAGCTTTCAGAAACCACATCAATAGGTTATTCGGGGATTTCTTCAAAATGTTATCAGCAATTTTCATAGCATCATCAACCTCTCCATCAACTCTTAATAATTGATTAGCCAACGCAACTTCCGCATTAATATCCCCTCGCTTTACTAAAGCCTTATAAAAGAGCTTTGACACGTCATAATCAGCAAAGCCTTTTTCAATCAAATACCCTATATTGGTCATAGGTAACGGGTGCTCTTTCGGTGATAAAATTATGGAGGTACACAGATCATCAAACGCCTTTTCATATTCACCTAACTCTATATATGCCAGACCTCTTACATTATAAGAATAGTAATAATCCTCTTTTATACTTAAACACTTATCTGAAAGTCTCACTGCCTCCTTATAGTCCTTCTCAAACTTAAAATACCATATTGCCAGATTATTATAGCACTGATAATAATCCGGATTAATTTCTATCGCTTTATCAAAATTTTTTCTAGCCAACTGTATATCTTCTTCCAAAAGTGACTGAGAATATGCAATTCCAATACTATTATATACTGCATAATCTGTCGGTTCCTTCTCCACATATTTACTATAATTCTCTATTGCACCTTTATAATCCGCCGCGCACATTGCCATCTCACCCTTTATTCTGTCAATACATGATAATGCCGGATCAATGGATACAAGCTTGTCTAAATAAAATTTCACCTCACACATATCAGTATCATTGTTGCTTAACAGCATATTTATTATGGCCTCATATCCTATCACATATTTGGGGCTTGTCCCTACTGACAACTTATAATATGTTAATGCCAATTCATTATAACCATGTTGCTCATAAATGTATGCTCTCACAAAATAATAATACTCATTTTTCCTATATGTTCTGGAATAATTATCCAACTCCTTCTCCTGCCACATCAAATCATCATTTTCAGCAATCTGAGATAATAATTTCAAATGTATCTGGGGATCAATGCCAATTCTACTTACCACTGTATCAATAAAGACAGAAATCCCACCTTTTTGTATATCTTCGTCAGTCACATATTTGTTATCGTCTACATAACGAATAAAGTTGTACACACAATTTTTTATCATTTTAAATGCTTCTAAATCTTCATTGATATGTTTTCTTACTACCCTATCCACTTCTCGTTTCTTGGCCTCTATTTCTGATATTTTTTCATTCCAGAAATTAATCAGTTCCACCCTTCCTAATACATCCGTTTTGAGCGGTGATACAACAACGCAACATATCTTTTGGAAATAATCGGATGATTGCATTAAAATTGCTGCTTCATACATACATCTGCGGCTTTTTACATAGTCCTCGCTTACTAAGCATACTACAAAATCACATTGATCGATTTTATCTGCGAACTCCACAATACTTTCTGCATATCTCAAGTCATACTTGTCCCTGATCAATCGAATTCCAACCGCCCTACACATTCTCTCGACTCTATCCGCCGCTTCACTGTTATTCCATGAATAGGAAAGAAAAACCTGCATATTGCCACCTCTTTTGTATAGCTTTAATTTGTCATGTCCAGCATATTAACTTTCATAAAAATCTTATACACTTCTTACAATTATTTAGCTATATTATACTTTAATTTTTTTATTTGACCAATATTATATACGGTACAACTGCCAAATTAATATACCCCTATCATATGCTTTTCCACCTATTAGTAGCCGTTACCTAACATATTTTCGTTCTCCCTTTTGTCCAACTAACTTCATTTTCACATACAGCAATTATATGTTCCTTCATATTTAATCTCTATGCCTACCACACCATACTTACTTTCATTCACCGCACTGTAATATGTATACATATCTTCCGGTATAAATTCACCATCCTGAATAATTCCCTTATCAACCAGTTTCTTCTTCAGGTCAGCAAATGAATCAGCTACATTGATCGCCTTAACATTCACTTTTATTCTTTCGCCAGTGTCGGTATTTGTAAATATAATGGTGTCTCCCTGCTTCACAAGACGCCGCTTATCATCCCACAGCCGATACTCAACTGTCTTAGTGCCATCAACGATCATGCCAAATGGTACCGGATTAAGCTTCATTTCATGCATGTCCATTTTACCTACCCCTCTTTCATTTATATTCTACGCTTTCACGTTTTCCTTACTTCTTTCAATCTTTCTGAAACTAAACATCCTAAGAGCCAATATCATGCATGGGATCCACACGTTATTCATGAAGATCCGCACCGATGCATGGGAAATGATTCCTGCCTCTCCCAAAGCAGTGAGGCATACAGTAAATGCAAATATCAAGAAAATCCCCAGCACAAACATTGCCCGTGCCATAGATTTTTTCGTCAAAATATGTACACCATATATGGCTATTCCCGCCATAACCAAAAGTGCAGCTGCAAATGCTGCTATGCCTGCAAGCCCAAATTCATGTCCTATGACTGTGAACACATTACCATACCCAAAAAGTCCATCAGGGATATTTCCTGTCTTATCCATCTCATTAATAAGTGCTGCACCCGATACACATTTTCCCGGATCTAATATACCAAACTCATAAATCTGAGATGCTATAAGCCCCAGCGAATAAACCAGTGCAATACCAAACGTCGCAGCATTTGCTCGCTTCACCTTTATAGCGTACATCAGCCATAATACAAAGAATGTTACTATAGTTGCAAATATCAACGTGTCGCACCCAGAATCCATAGGAATCAGATCAGGAGCATTACCACAGACAGCAGATATAAATCCAATACACTCAGTCATCATGCCAAAAACGAAAAACAACGACTGCCATTTGCTTTGTATATACCCATATAGTGCAAATGTTACAGCCAATGCTATAACTATTGCCACCAAAGCCGCAGTTCTGTCTGTTCCTGCGCCAAGCCCCCAGAATGAATTAACACCTGGACCATTATAGTTGCTCTTAATGTCTATTCTGGCCACCAGAAATGCAAAGATCGCATATAAGATAAGAGTGCCAACCCAGGCAAGCTGTATCGTCCCACTCTTCTTGTCTGCTCCCAAAAGCTTCGCACTGACATGTACCGCGTCTGAACAGCTATTGCGAATCCTTTCATACGGCAATATGTATAACACAATGCCAATAAATACATATATGATGTTCTTCTTAATTGTATCCCCAAGACTGACTCCACCTATGTATCCACCATAAAATGAATCTTCCGCTTTGTATATGAGAATATACATAAACAGATACACTGCCATGGCAATGGCAAATAAGAGTATCCTTTTCACTATGTTGTTTTTTGAATTCACTTTCATTTTGTCCGTCATACACTCTCCTTTACATAAACATATCAATCTATTCTACTATACAATAATATAACCCATTCTTTTCGTTTTTTCATCCTCAAAGCAAACATATTCATACAATTTTATTTTTCCTATTTTTATCATTGTATTACGCAACTCCATGAATATATATTTCAAGCTTCATTATACTTCCTTCATGAATTCCAAACTCCTCCAATGTCATATCCAAGTCAATAGTATTTTCTCCTAGCTCATTTTCAAAAGCAATGTCACGCTCCTCTACTCTCATTTCGAGAACATCCGCCACAAATTCAAACACCTGACGTAGTGTATTTTCAGGTAACGCGTTTATGTATACTCCATTTCCAGTTATAGTCTCTTTAACTTTAAACACAAATTCTTTATTATCTTTCACCTTATTCATTTTCAATGCCCCTTTCCGATATCTCATTTCTAGATTACTCAGAATCATATTTACTTCTTCCGTACCACTTATTATTATTAGTAAGTAATTCCTCAAAGGTCACAGGTTCAAATCCATTAATGTCCACCCCACAATTCAATGCACACGGGAGATTATCTCTAATGTATTCAAAAACATTATCCCTTGAATTATGAATATGTCCATGGATCAGCCACGAAATCGATGTCTGCTGATTCTTAGCCCTTCTAGATCCATTCCACTCCAAAAGCGGATAGTGGCACAATGTTATAAGTTTTTCACCCAATCGTATCACCTTCATATCGGAGACAGATTCGAAATAATCATTGATATTCGCAATGTTCTTTTGCCATTGAAAATCATGATTTCCTACAATCAGATGTTTCCGACCTTTTAATTGTTTCAAATAAGTTTTCACTGATATACTGGAACGATATGATAAATCTCCCAAGATATATACTATGTCATCTTCTTTTACTTTTTCATTCCATTTTCTGATCAAAAAATCATTCATTTCATCTACTGTGGCAAGATTTTCTCCACAGCCTTCAAGATTTCTACCACATGTTAAAATGATATTTGCATGTCCCAAATGCAGATCACTTGTAAATAATACCGACATTCGATCACCTTCCTTTAAAATTACAATATCATATATCTCCACACGACAATGTAATGAGCAATTTACACATTAACCGAGCTACATTCCATTATGTACAAATCAAATATATATCTCCTCGTCTGTTGTAACGCAATAACACCCCAGTCTACCACCTTGCTTCTTATGTCCGGCTCCTGCGTCAATACACATATAATAATCTGTCCTATAAAAATTATAACTCATGTCCTCATTTAGTCTGTTACATGGTACATGCCCGACTATAAGATATTCATCGAATTTCTTTTTATCTGATTCTGGAATCTGGTGCAAATCCGCCCCAATCATAAAATTATACAAGTTACATTGCACCGCTTTTTCTATACTTTTCTTAACGCATATAGTTCCATCATCATTCATAACATAATTATCACAATCAATCCCTGTGTGAATGACTATTATATTTCCAAATGTTCTTGAACTGATCTCAGCATAATAAGGCAAACTTTCCAAATACACCAACAGTTTCTTCTGATCATCAATATTCATTTCCTTTATCTCTTTAATTGTATTGCCGCCGCCAAAACTGGTCCACTTCCTTTCATCCAGCCTTCCTTTCATAAACATAATTGCAAACAATTCATGATTTCCTAACAGCAATTCCATTGAATGATCCAATAAAAATGGAGAAATAAACTCCAACAGCCTAATCCCGTCAGGACCGCGATCAAATATATCTCCAACAATAATCAAATTGTCTTTTTCTCTGTCAAACATTATCTTCTTCAGAAGCATTTTAAAGTCACATAACTCCCCGTGAATATCTGATATAAGATATAACATAACATCAGCCTTTCTAATTCAAATCATTTTTTCTTTCAACTTATTTATAGCATATAAAAAAGTTTCATTTTGTCTTGGCCACATGATTCTTGCCATTACACCAAATAGAATTTCTTCCATTGACAAGATGCATAAATAAACCACCATTCCTCCCAAAAATTTTGCCAAAATAAAGCCATCATCCAGATACAATCCAACAACAATAAAGGCTATTTTTATATTAAAAGGCATTGTTACTATTGTTAAAACTAGAAATACCCATGTACTTTCCTGCCCTTTCATAAAACTAACACTCTTTATCACCATAAATACAAGCAATATTCCTATCGCAACCCCACACCACCCATATCCATTTTTCTTACTGCCTGCCAATGACTTACATAATATATAGCAAACATTTCCCATCCCCACAGCCACCTTTGCCATGTCGTATTTCATATTCATACAATCCCCCATAAAATCAAACTTTCAATGAAGATACATATATTTGTAAGTATAAATATTGGAATGATAAGTTGAAATCCCATAATAAGAACACTAGTACAAACATTTGCAACTCCGGTTATACCCATCCTCGAAAAATATTTTTTTCTATTTTTTCGAGTGGTCATTTGTAGTATATTTGCCTTAGCCGCATCAATAACAGTCGTTCCAATCAAGGAACTCATCGCATGTTCTCCATCAAGACCTTCTGCAAAACTGATATTTAGTAGTGCGCAAATAATATTTATCAATGCAATATAGCGCATCGCATTTTTATATTCAAATAAACAACTTGACACATCAACTTTCACCATCAGAATCATCATAATACCAGCTATGAGAAGATTCATTTCAATTCCTGCCATGTTAATCTGCGCTTTTTTTATCCCACTATCTACTACATAATCATCAATCAAAACATATGCCCCTGGCATAATTCCCTTTGTCATTACCCCCGCTTCAAGTAGCTTTCCCCCATAGCCCAGACATGCTATGGCATGAGCAGTTTCATGCAAAACCACACCACCACCAATACCCAGCCCATAACCAAGCACCATATTAAGGATGAGCCCTTTGGAATCTCCCCAATATACTCCTTTGGTAAAAATTAAAAAAGCTCCATAAGTTAATACTGGCAAAAATGATATCAATAACAAAAAATTCAACAACTTCGGTATTATTGAGTTAGTACTCTTTTTGTTTGGAATATAAACTGTATGTACACAAGCGTCTTCCAATTTAATAGTTCGTCCCTCGTCTCTGATTAATAAACACTCGTCCAAATGCTCATAATATTCCATACACTCATCACGTGAAAAGCCCCTAATTTTGAATATATCTCTATCACCATTTAAACTTTTAAGGTAATATGCTTCTCTTTCCGATAATAATGTTTCATCATCCGTCGCACCATTTCTGGCAATTACGCCATCACTTGTTCTTTTTAATGTAATCCAGTTCGACATACACGGAAATTTCCCATCCAAATTTACCCTAGCCATTTCTTGTACCTCCTTAAAAGCTACACGGCTCATATCCCACGTTTTTTACAAATAAATAATCTACGCAAGAATATCATCAAAATAGTCCGACTTACTCATCTCCATATATTTATTCAGGTCCACTACATTTTCATTAAAAAGCATAAGTTTTTCTTTTTCGCCATCCCACGGATATAATCTGTCCGCATGAAAATGTCCAAATGCCCACCGGCGATAATTCAATGTTGCCTCTATCTCTCCAAGATACAGTTCCATCGATTTATCTATCTGCGTTTGATCAATGCTTGCAAGGAATAAATCTCGTGGTTCATATGCTATTGGACAGGTGTGTGAGATAACCAAATCAACCGATTTATTTTCAACAAGACTTCTGCCATACTGCATTTCTTTCTCAGAAAGCTGTTCGTTCTCAAACCACTGCCAATGGTTACGCAATCTTATCCATTTATCTACGCTATAAGCCCCTGGAATCGATAGCGTCTTATAACCAGCAAACCTATATACTGCCGGTATATCGACTAAATATTCAATATTAGGAAACTCTTTTTCTACATATATCGTGCCTTCATATTTATCTATCTTCGACCACCTATCCGGGTACTTTTTCATTACTTCCGACACCCTTGCTTCATGATTTCCACGAAGGAGAATAAATGTGAATGGAAATCTTGACAACCTTTTCTTGAAGTTAGAATCCCTCGTACCAGTAATGGCATAATTACATCCAACATCACCGAGAAGAATCATGTAGTTCATACACTCGTCAAGATTTAATCTGTCTCTATTATGATAATAGAAATACTCAATAGGTCTTATATCACCATGAATATCTCCTAGTAAAAACCAATTATTTTTCATACACACCTCCTAAAAGTTCCGTATGAATATTGAAATCCACAAATCTTTTGATCAAATCAATTTTTATTAAGTATTCAGCATTTCTCATCATCTCTCAACACTAATTATTCGTCTGTTTATCCAAGATACGATCTATCTGCAAATAATATACCTGAGCCTTAGTCTCAGCATAAGTTCTGGCATCTATTTCGACCGGCTGTGTGTAATATTCTATCTGCCCTTCTATAGTTCCATCACCAGTTTTATAATCTCCCAGAATAACAGTGCCGACATTCATGTAATACTGTTATCAGCAGTTCTTCTGAAGTTCCTCCCCGCAAACTACCATCCTTTATCGGTTTTGCATTAACAGTAATTGTCTTTGTTTCATGATTATATGTCCCAAGCAAATTATCATCTTCAATATCCTCAAACTCAATATTTATCCTACATAATCCAAGGTAATTTGCATCGCAATAGCAAACAGCCCGTAAAACATCACACTTCTTTTCATAATCCAAAGTTTGAAAAATATCATTATCCTGGATCAATTTTATAGTATCAATATTTTTCTCGAGTCTATACTCATCTCCATAATTCTCACAAACGCTTAACTCTCCTTCAGATCCAGATATCGTCTCTTGATTATCTTCTGTGTTAACCCCTTGCTCTTCACGAACTTTTTCATAATAATCCTCATTTAATTTATCATTTTGAAAACAAACAAGTCCTATTGGAAGGGCTATAACCACAATTGCCCCTGCAATCCCCATGTTCCGTCTTACCACCTGTATACTTCTAAGGAGTCTTAAAACTACAATCTGTTTTATTTTGTCTTTCCTCTTTATTTTCTTAGACATTATGAAAATTATCCCCAGCACTGACATCACTAACAGACCTATAAATACCAAACTGATAAAACCAACTGCATATTTTCCAACTGTTGAAACTATGTATAATCCAACACCTGAAAGGATATCCTGGATAACACCCTTATCACACCGATTATAGTTGTAACTGATAACAATTCCAAACATACTGGTCAATAACATACAAATAATCAACCTTGGAATTGAATTATTATATTTTGCGATTGGCACAAAATAGGGAAGTATATTATATATGTCAAATGACCCTAATATAAGCCCATACAAAAAATGATCAAACAAGTATTCGCCCTTTGAGAGTGTTGATTTATCCTTGAGTTTAATCCCCTGTTTTCGCATGTTACCAGCCTCCTTCGTGTATCTATATTGTTTTCTATTATGTAATTCTACGCATCTTTATGATTTCTTCTCGTTAAAGCTTAAGTACAATTCTGCATAATCAAGTTCGTCAACATCAAAAAATCTATCTATTGTACTGCAGTAAAGCGAAAACGAATAATATGTTCCACTAACAGCAGGATAATTTTTCCAGCCGTTTAGTACATATAGTATTGCTCCTTCCTTGTCACATAAATTAACATACACCCTAACTCTCTTGATGTTTTCATAATTATTTCCTACCATTTCTATAGAACCATTTACGTGAATATCGTTATCTTCACTTAAAACACCATACAACTGGTCTATCTTAAACTGTTCTGATATTCCATCCCTACAGCGTACAATTACTCTTTTTCTTTTATTTGTAGAATCTGACTCCTTGTTTTTATCCATAAATAATCCTTTCAAAAAAGTCACTCCATATATTTATTTGCTCTATTTTCTTATAACTCGGTCAATCAATCAATAAACTATTACTCAATAGTGTACAGAAAATATGAAATCGATTGTATTTTTTTAAATCAATCTCCAAACGGCATTCTGATTATCTCTGCACTTCTTCCTTTATCAGAAATCTCTGAAACTCTGTCAGCTTCTTTTGATCTACGCTACTCTGCCGATTTCTTACTTTCTCTTTCCTTGCGTTCCTCTTTTTCTATTTGTTTATCCAGTTCAGCAATTTTTTTATCCAACAGCCTCATGAACTCATCGTCAGTAACGTCTAACATTGGGTAATCCTTATCTTCTCCATCATAACTCCCCTTATTATTCTCTTCATCGTAAACGCCAAAGAAAAATTCTACACAATCAAGAATCCCATGTCCGGAACACGTTGCTATTCTTTCATATGGATTTATGGTTACGTTCTCCAACAAATAAATTAATGCAGTTGTTGTGGCATTCTCATCGTACCGATCAATATCTATATCCATAAGATAACCCATGGCTTCTATGTATCCATCGCCTTTGATAATGTCCCCGTCATAACAGTACGCTTCCACTTCTGAAAGACTGTCCATGATCCTGCTCAGAGTAAATGGCATGGGCAGTCTGTCGAAGAAGCAGGCAAATTTGATCCGGTTACCGATATGCTCATCAAAGTTCATACGGTCAAAATCATAAAGAGTTAACAGTAAACCTTTCCATAACATCTCTTTACTTACTTTGTCATTCTTCAGGCAACGTAACATCTTCTTCCTTGTTACTTTCTCGATATCTCTATTATTACCTATCTCTACATCCTTTCGTCTGAATCTGCTTTTCCAATAAATTTCATTACCCTCTACGCTGGTTACCCCAATAAATGCATTATCAACTATCACCTTCTTGATTCCAGTCTTGTCCAGGCAAATAAGGCTGCTGCCTTCAAGAATCAAAAGACTGCCATCTGCCAGCTGATTGAGGATATTACCCTGCATGTATGAATAATCGCATATGTCGTCTTTCACATCTTCTATCTTTATTATGCCACCCTGTATATCTTCGACAAATACAGATTCATCATTATCGAAGCGATAAATTCTGCCATCTGCCAGTGCCTCTTCCATAAGTAATGCATCCTTTAGTGCATTACGTTCTCTCAGGAAAGCTGTTACATCCTTTTCTCTTTTCTGTATATACAAATGGATATTTTCTTCATCCTTCTTTGTGAAAAATATCACTTCATCGCAGATATAAAAATCAATCCAGGTATCAGATAACAGAATTTTCTGTCTGTCATCCCCATAATCATTAAGAACACTCTTAACACCTTCGTAATTTTCTCTGCCATGAATATTTCTATTCATGATTGGATCTTTACAAAGTGCCTCTGTGATCCATGTTATGTATTCTCTGAGATCAAATGAATCCTGTTCATGTGTCTCTGTATTGAGCAGAACAACATGATTGGTATGACTTGAAATCACCTGAATATCAGGCAAACTCATTTCCCTTGCAAGAAATGTTTTGATCCTTTTTCTTGTAGTATTGGTGATCATATCTGCGTTGACCAGCCGATCAAGTACATATAAAATTCTTTCAACACAAGATCCAAATGCAGCTCCGTCTCCGGTATATATTTTTTTATAAGCCGACTCAGCAACATCCCCTAAGTGGTCAAATGGCATAAATGGATTCATCTCTGCACCTCCTCGCTCCATACATATTTAGTTACTTCTTCCATCGTATCTACCGGAACTACCTCTACACTTAACCTGCAAAGCTCGTTTCTGTCTACAAGCATCTTGTAACACTCGGATGGAACAATAACTTTTTTTATCAATGATCGTTCTGCAGCAATACACTTCTCAAATGTTCCACCTACCGGTCCTATATTTCCATAAAGATCAATAGCTCCGGTAAAGGCAATACCGTCAGGAATCGGCCTTTCTAACAGACACGAAAGGATAGACATCGTTATTGTTAAGCCTGCTGAAGGTCCATCCTTCTTTACAGCATCCGTCATATGAATATGCAGCTTTGGCAGCTCTTTCCCCATATATCTTCCGGCATAACAACACGCAAGTGTTACCGATTCCAGACAGGAGCCTTCTAATAAACCAGTTACAACAACTTTCTTATCCTGATAAGGATTAACAACTGTTTCCACTGCCGTGCATACACCAATATCACTTGTTGTAACAGCGAGAGCCTGTGCTAATCCGCATTTTCCCACTGCAAGTGGCGGCACATCATTCATCCCTACTGTTCTCTCCTGCCCCAAAGACTCGCGTAAAAGCTCCTTACTAATGACCACACAATCGTCCAATTCACCATTATTGTTTCTAGCAATTATCATAAGGATGTATTCGAGATCTCTCTCCGCATCACGCATACCGGGAAGAACATCATACTGATTCACATACAGTTCCAATGCGTCACCGGTTATAGACAGTTCACCAATCGAGAACTTCTCCCTTAACTTCGGCAGAATATAATCAGTTATGATTATCTTCTTATCCTGAATTGAATAGTTACTATATTCAACAACCTCCATACGATCTATGATTGGTGAAGGGATACAGGTAATATCGTTAAATGTAAGAATCACAATAAAGTTATTTTTCGGGATCTGGCACTCAAGGTACTGGTCATATATATACTCTTCATTCGGATCAAGAAATTCATATAAGGCATTAAAGAAATCCGGTGTAGCTTTATCTACCTCATCTAAGATGATCACATCTGAATAACTTCCATGACCACTTTTTTCAAGTTCCCGGATGATCATAGAAGGTCCGGCATTACGAACTGTTTTATTCGTTCCCTTTATGATCTCGCCTCCTCCAGCACCTCCTACATTGATCTTAATACAGTTTCTTCCTGTTGCTCTGGCTATCGCCTTTGCTGTACTGGTTTTACCTGTTCCAGCTCTGCCCTTTAAACCGATAATGGTCATCCTGCCTGTATTTTTTTCCAATTTCTTTGACAAAACCGCGGTTTCAATTCTCTCCCCAAGATCATTCTGAAGATAATGAGTCTTATTCAGTTCATCAACTATTGAGCCGATAGCCAGGGGGGCTGTATCTCCTTTAAAGATATTTGCCAGATAATGTACCACATCTCTAGCATACTCCTTCTGGCTCTCATCATTTCCCCAGTTAAGGATCTCAAAAAGCTTGATCGCCTTTTTCTGTACACACTCCTCATACTCATCATAACAGACAAAGAACTTGTGCTCTGCACCAGTGATGTTCCGTACATAAGTATCATGAAGTTTCTTATAATCTTCTTCTGTATAATAATAATTATCGATTTTCTGTACTGAAAAATCCGGGAAGGCTGTCTCTCCTTTTGTCACCGTATTGACAACTATGGTGCGGATTACATTGTCAAGCTTATTCATATCCATGTTCGCAAGCTTGTATATAAGTATTCTGCAGCTTTTTGCCGGAATCTTCTTCGGAAAATCAATACCATATTCCCTGCAATACTTCGGCACGATAATCTTGTTGATTGTCTCAATGATCTCTGACTCTTCCGCATCCTGAAAATATATCGTAGTCATGTTGGCTCTTAACGACATCGGAATATCCTTGATGTCACTGCATGTAACGATCACGAACATATTCGCAAGGCCTATTTCCACCTCAACAAACTTATCAACAAACGAAGTTTTCTCTATTATTGGAAGGAGCGTATTTCTGATTCCAGATTCATAGAGCTCAAAATCTTCTATAACAAAGACTCCTCTCACTCCCGCTTCCTTGATATGCTCATATACCAGACCAGCCCGTGCATTATCATATATCTTTGATGTACCAGTAAGAGAATCGGTCTCCTTCATCTGTATACCCGCCAGATTTATCACTGTATGTCCCCGCCCTATAGAACCGGCAATCACTTCAGCAAGATGATTGAGTCCTACATCAGGATGCCCGATTAGGCATATTGTTTTAGGAACTATACCAGATATGTTAGCAGCTTCAAATTCTGTATATATCTCTTCAAGCTGCTTACGATGGCCAATATGTTCCTTCTCTATCTTTTTCCTTAAAGCATCTATATCTATGTATTTGTAATCTGCATCACGAACCCAGTCGATGTCCAATATGTCCCCCATCTGTTTCAGGTAGTTACGTTTTTCAGATGATGAGCAGTTTTTATCAAGTCTGCATCTTATTGTTTCATAAACATTACGAAACTCCGGTGGCATAACTTTTTTGAGTACGTTATATAGTGCGTCCAATTCTTCCTGCTCTTTGTATATCGTCACTTCAGACTTTTTCTCTTCTTCAGCATTTTTATCTGCTAGTGCCAGTTTTTTATTTCCCAGATCTTTCTGTATTTCGGGAGTGAACTTCTCAACACTTCTCTGAAACTTCACCTTCTCTTCTTTCGAGATTTTGTCGGTCTTTACAAGACTTTCTTCCATGTCAGTCACATCATTACAGGAACAAATGTACCATTTCTCCTCATTTTTAACTTTGTCCATGGATTTGAGACCTGAAATATATACTATCTTGCCAGCATATACATCGAAGTATTCTGGTTTATGATTAGTTACAACCCTCTTTCTCTTACCATCAGTTTCAATTTCCAAAGCAGCCATCCCATCGGATGTAACTGTAATGTTAGTAAGCCTGACAATCTCTTCTAAGGTTTCACCCTCCGTGTCAAGGCTAGTATGATTCATCAAGTAAAAAAACCTTTCATCCATCTTTGTTGTTACATCATATAATGTTTCTTCAAACGTCATTGCATCATCCCTTCCTGCTATTTTCTTATCAATAGGTATTATATTTACACATATAACATCATCGACACTTTCATATGACTAACATACACGTTAACCTTACAAAGCATCAGTATCTCCCTTAATTGAGAAACTAAAAATCCAGTCCTTCGTGAATACTATCTCAAGAAGTGTGCTTCAAAGCCAAAGCATGTAGCAATTGGTGCTGTTTCACATAAAGTATGCAACATGATATTTGCAATACTCAGAGACAATAAACCATTCAAAATCATTGTTCCTCGGGAGCATATCAAACAATACAATGCTGCCAAATGCGACATGGCTGCATAAAATACTGTAAACCTAAAGAATCAATATCTTTCAAAAAAACGATATTTTCACTAAGGGAACGTCCACCTTTTTAGTCAAAAATTATTTTTGTTTATTGACATTTATTAGTTGAACTTCATCAATAAACACTTCATGGTTCCCACTATCCAGTGACCAACCGGAGTCTATGTCGCAGCCAGCCACCGGATTTCGACCGATCACCAATCGGTCTCTTCAGGCGGGGTATATTACACTAACTTCTACACGTATCTCTCCACGATCTTGACTCCATTGGATGTGCCTCCGTTGTATTGCCATGCTCATCCGTGTGGTAATGATCATGCTTATCCCAGTAGCTATTCTTTGATGTATATGTCTCTACATGGGTTGGATACACATCAATTTTCGCATTATACTCTCCTGTCTTAGGATTCATGTGGTACAACTCACAGTCGTTACTGTACCTCACCTCAACTCCATTCTCATTAACTGGCTCATTCCAAAATGACATAATTTTATCCTCCTTAAAATATATTTTTTAGGTTACCGGCCGGCTCCCATGACATACCCAGTAATGTTACTGGCTATGTTTCGATCTGTGCCAAAGATCATCATCAGATGGAAAGTATATTCTTTTCAACATTTTCTTACATATTTAAAAGCTTGCTGTATATGCCGATAACGTCGTCTACCAATATTTTTTTATCTATTCTTTTATTATTTTAAAAAAAATGTTACAATCTATTTGTTAATATTGTTTTACCATTTAGAAATATTGAAAATAAATTGAAATTATATAGTAAATTTACAATAGGAGAAAAACTGAGCATGAATAATATAACGCCAAAAAATTTTTATTTAGATATCTTTACAAATAGCGAAACAAACGAACCTATAATATACACTTCACAATATGAATACAGGACTCCTGCTGTTTTTTACAAAGCCATTTTTACAGGTCAAATAATTAATAATGAACAGGCTCTTTGGTCAGATGCATCTAGAGTAAATCGTGTAATTAACAAGACACCTGGTTATGAGAAAAAATTCTGGAACAAACTTGAAATAATACTCCACTATAATCCACAGACAATTGATGAAATACGCAATAATTGGATCATTTTGTTAAATTCAGCGACAATTAATAAAAAAGAGCTTATCAATTATGTTAATAAAAATTTTTCTACATCACATAAGGAAACAGTATTTTTGTATAAACTTATAACAAGTGATTTGACCGAATTATTAACTTGGCTTACAATATTTTCTTTTTTGCCTGATAAAACCTATAGATTATATGAAATTCATAAAAACAGAACAAAAGCTATTAAGCCTCCCAGTTTTTGGGAAACACGTCCTGTATACTACGATTGTGTAGCAATAAATGACGCATTTACACGTCTTAACCTTTCCTATGATACTGATTATACTCCATCTGATATAGACTATTACCGACTATCACAATTAACCAAACACATTGAAGCTAGAGAATATATTATCGATCTATATTCTGATACAACATGTGTGTTTCCTGTTGAAAAGCTTTGTATTATATCAGGAGATTTCAGATTAATAGATATTTTTGCTCAAGGCAAGCATTTAGAAGATTTTAGATTTAACATGTTTGATTTGCTATCAATCCCCGAAGAAAATATATCATTTTATTTTTCCACTTTTAATATTCCCATTACGCTCAGCATGATAATAGGTGGAGATAAAATGGTTTTACCCATGAGGCATCTTCTGCAAATCATTTTTGAATCCGACAGAATTTTTTCTTTTAATATAATGGGATATTTGTCAAGACTAACAGATATATCATATTCTCTTAAACCAATAAATATCTCATACAACAGTACCGCACTTCATAGACAACGACGCAATTCAAAAGTAAACTAATACCAATAGTTTGCTTATAATTTACCCAATTTTTCATTTTGTCGTTGCTTCATTGTAAATAAAATATGTTGTGTAAACTCTAAATAAATTTGAAGAAGTATATAAACACATATATCCGCAGAGTTTCTGTCCGGTTTTCCGGTTTGAATATATAGAAAAAATATTTTATGCTAACTTGAAAGGTTTTTGGGGGGATTTAAAATTTCATTTTAGGGAAAATATTTTATTCCGTGCTAAATCTTGACATAAGATTGGATATAATATACTATGAATGTAAAGGTGGGAGGTGTTAATTATGATTGTGATATCCGAAGGAAAAGAAAATGAATTGTCAATAGGCTGTATTGAAAATGAAGGTGATTGTGGCGGTGTGGTCACTCACTAGATCAGCAATTTTCGACCATGATAGGGATTGCATATGTCATGCAGTTCCTATTTTTTATGGAGACCAGCTATGAAAAGTTAACCATAGATCAGCAAAAAATTTCTTTTTCATATCGGTGGTAAAAAAGGGTAACTTTAATAAGAGCTCCCTTAGGGTGCTTTTTCAAAGTCTATCGATATTGGCATACAGACCTCTTATTCGAGGTTAAATTCTACTTCATCACTGAGCATCTTCCAGATGACTCTGACAAGCTTGCCGGCGCAATGCCCAAGTGCATTGTAGTGAGACCGGCCTTCAGCCCTCTTGGCATTGTAATAAGCCTCGAAGGTTGCGCTGTTTCTAACAACGTTCCAAGCTGCATTAACCAGCGCGTAGCGTAAAACGCGGGAACCGCGTTTGGACATACGAGTTGTCTTAGCCTGGAAGTTACCAGACTGATAGACAGACGGATTCAAACCAGCGAAAGCAAGCAGCTTATCAGGATTGGAGAAACGGTGAATGTCACCTATTTCACCAAGAATCATTCCACCATTGATATATCCGATACCGGGAATGGTCATGATGACAGAATCGTTGAATCTCATGATATCCGTCATTTCAGCTTTAATCTTTTCTAATTGGCTATCCAGTAACTCGATTTGTTGAATTGTATGAGTTATCTGAATAGATATAGCGCTGTCGTTTGCACCGACAGACTTCTGTGCGAGAACTCTTAATTCTTTGGCTTGCTCTTTAGTAAAGTGTCCGTGCGAGTTCACTTTGAGCAGATTTGCCAGATGAGTCATATGCATGGAAGCAATCTCTTTAGGAGAAGGTGCTTCTTTTAACAAAGCATAGACAGCGTGTTGATGCAGACCGGATTAAAAAAAGTATTAAATCTCCGGGAAAACCTGATCAACATAGGTTGTCAGTTGGACTTTCAATCAGGTGCGTTGCTTAATAGTTTTTTGCCGAAAGCGCCCCAAGGCCTTAAGATCTATCATATCGAAATCAAAAAAGGTAATGAATCTGAGGTCATCCTGCATCACAAGAGTTTTAGCAATAACAAATGTGTCGACCTTATCTGTCTTAGTTTTACGAACATTGTCTTTACGCAGCTGACAGGTTTTGATGTGGTTCAACACACACACTTGGTAGAACTCGGCAACAAGGTATCCAACAAGGTTGTCACCGTAGTGTGCCGTCGACTTAAGACCGATGATGATGCTGTTCTTATCGAATGATTCGAGTTTAGAGATCAGCAGTTGGAAGCCATCAGCGTCGTTTGTGAATTTAAACGTCTCAAGAAGTATTTCACCGTCCGAAGAAATCGCAGCGGCAAAATGGTTAAGTTTGGCAATATCAATGCCTACAAAAATTTTCATGAGGTTGTAGCTCCCTTTCCTAAAGTCTGATACCATGATGTCCACCATCGATTATCATCGTAGACTTGATAGAAATAAGTACTCTGAGTGAAAACACTCCGGCAACATCCAGCTGATAAATAATTCAGATAAAGGTAGCGACAATACACTCCAGTTGAGTAGTCAAGCTACAGAGTAGAATCAAAAGTACATAGTATCTGAATTGTATTGAGCCACAATATTCAAAGAAAGGAAACGTGTAATAATTAACTTCCTAATTATCATACAAGGTATTAAATGAAACTATCTAAATACAATTATATAGTCAAAAAATCCTCATATTTTCTTATATACAATACATTTACATGTGCATGCGTTATTTTAAATCAACATGAATATAATAGTTTTTGTGATACTTCTCATGCTACTGAAAAATCAGAAGGATTTATAAAAATGGGACTTTGGGTTAATGATGAATGCGATGAAACACAAAAAGCAATAGATAAACTAAAAGAAGACATAAACAATAGTAAATACCAAGTATTTAAAATATACACGACTATGAAATGTAATGCAAAATGCTATTATTGCTTTGAACAGCAGTCTCTTGAAGGAAAATACAATATTAACTGTATAGAAGATATTGTGACTTTTATTAAAAATCATTTGATTCCGAATAAAAAGACCGTTATTGAATTTTTTGGTGGTGAACCATTGATAAATTCGAATGGCATAGATGATTTATGTAAAAAACTGAACTCAAATAACATTGATTTCTACTCTAAAATGATTACTAATGGCTATTTATTTAATCAAATGACAATAGCTAATAGTCTTAAGAATTGGAGATTGAAAGTAGTTCAGATTACCTTGGACGGTATGAACTATTATTATGAGAAAGTAAAAAAATTTGGCGATTCAAATTCATTTGAACGCGTTATAGAGAACATCGATGCACTTACTGCTAATAAAGTTATAGTGAATATTCGAATTAATTATAGCAAGACTAATTTTGATGAGGTAATAAATCTTATTCATTTTTTAGGTGAAAAATATGCCAAAAATGAGATGGTAGGAGTTTATACCAGCCCTATTTTTGAGACTGAATCAGAAAGTAATGAATTGAAGATAGCCTTGTTCAATGAGATGTTGGGTGTAGGATTGATTAACAATATATATAACACAATTACAACACGTGCTGGAAGATGCATTGCGAATTTGCCAAATAGTTATGCTATCTATACTAATGGGAAAATCGGGAAATGTTCTAGAGCTATTTCTGATGGAGAATTTATAGGAAATATCTATTATACAAATCGAGAAAAAGAAAAAAAATGGATAAATACTGAAATATCGGTTAAATGTACCAAATGCAAAAGATTTCCATTATGTAATGGTGGGTGCATTTACAAGCAAAGTATAAATGAAGATTTCTGTGAAATTGATGAAGATTTATTATTGCACAAACTAAATTTAATATTAGATGAAAATATTAGCAAGAAAAATAAGCAATGACATAAATGAAGCACTTAATCTTCTCAATGAGGCAGCTAGCCAAAATCTAAGCAAAGCTAGTGCTCATTTAGAATATTATAAGCATCAATTAAAAGAGTATGGTATTCGTTTTCCTTCATAGTTTTCAATTTATATATCCGGGATATTGAATACACATATCTTTTTATACGAACCAGACTCTTTAAGTTAAATTTACTAATATACTGCTTTCAGATGTAATCTAATGGCTTCTTTTTCGTTATATGTTTATACCTAAAGATTCTTTTATCACGCCACCCATTCAATGGATGGCGTGTTCTATCCATATCTACAACACTTAGTTTTGTTCATAGCCCTGATTTCTTGTTTCAATCCATAAATGTTTCATCACACCAAAACACTCTAATCATTATTCAATACAGTATCATCAATTTTCACATGAGAACAATTCTCTATATTCCCTAATGTCAGGCCTGAATTACTAAACGCTCCTTTCTGTATTTCTTTTACAGATTCAGGTATTACAAGCTCTTGCAGTTTTCCACATCTAGCAAATGCCTCTTCTTCGATTACCTCTACACAACATAACTCAACATGTTTTACAGAACTAAACCAAAATGCCCTTCTCTTTATGAGCTTTGTAGTTGACGGAAGCACTATGCTGCTTATATAACTATTCTCAAAAGCATATGTACCTATAGACTCAACGCTTTCAGGAATTCTAACTTCCTCTTCCCGTCCAAGATATGCAACTAACTCGTTTTCATTTATAACATAGTCATCTTTCCAATTATATTCCCTTGTGAATATAATACCATCCACAACCTCATTGCTATCTGAGCAAAACTTCTTGCCTACAATAACAATTCCCTTTAACACTCCAAAATCTGTCAGGTAGAAATATAACTTTATATTATTTTTAAAGATGAAGGAAACATAGTACTCTCTATCTAAATTAGACTCTAAATATGGTCCAACCCTATACCTAATCTGTTGAAGATCTGAAACCTTCAAATTAGATTTCTTCCCTTCAATAATCAGAAAACCTTTTTCATCAACTCCATAATCCACATCACAATCTGGATCATCTGAAATGACATTATGTTCCAAACAATCATAGCCACATATGTCTCTTACCTTTTTTAATACAGATGTAAATTTTTCAACAAACTCCTTAGTCTCCATATTATTTTTCTCCCATTTTTATCAACAAATCAATGTCCCATTATAGTACAAAAAGGAAAGTTCATCGCTTTCCTTCTTGTGTACTTACTGTTTATTCACTTCTATATCACTCAAAGCATCAGCTTTTCCTTACTTGCTGACCTTTCTGAAGTTCTTCTTTCCACGTCTTACTACGATACCTTCGCCATCAAACTTCTCTTCAGGAAGCTTAACTGAGATATCTGCCACCTTCTCACCATCAACGGCTACACCGCCCTGCTCTACGGCACGTCTGCCCTCGTTACGTGAAGCAACAAGTCCTGACTTAACAAGCACTGATACGATATCGATCTCGCCATCCTTGAAGTCTTCTGCTGTAAGTGTTACTGCCGGCATGTCAGCAGCTACGCCCTTTGAGAACAATGCTCTTGCACTATCCTGAGCCTTCTTTGCCTCTTCCTCGCCATGAACAAGCTTTGTAAGCTCGTATGCAAGGATTTCCTTTGCCTGATTTAACTGGCTGCCTTCCCATGAATCCATCTTGTCGATCTCTTCAAGTGGAAGGAATGTGAGCATACGGATACACTTAAGAACGTCGGCATCTGCTACATTTCTCCAATACTGGTAGAATTCAAATGGTGATGTCTTATTCGGATCAAGCCATACGGCACCCTTCTGGGTCTTACCCATCTTCTTGCCCTCTGAGTTGAGAAGAAGTGTGATTGTCATGGCATGTGCGTCCTTACCAAGCTTTCTTCTGATAAGCTCTGTACCGCCAAGCATGTTGCTCCACTGATCATCTCCGCCAAACTGCATGTTACAGCCGTACTTCTGGAATAATGCATAGAAGTCATAGCTCTGCATGATCATGTAGTTGAACTCAAGAAAGCTTAATCCCTTCTCCATACGCTGCTTGTAGCACTCTGCACGAAGCATGTTATTTACTGAGAAGCATGCACCAACCTCACGAAGGACCTCAACATAGTTAAGATCAAGGAGCCAGTCTGCGTTATTGACCAGTAATGCCTTGTCATCTGAGAAGTCTATGAACTTACTCATCTGAACCTTGAAGCAATCTACGTTATGCTGGATTGTTTCCTTTGTCATCATCTGTCTCATATCTGTACGGCCTGATGGATCTCCGATCATGGCTGTACCGCCTCCGATAAGGGCGATAGGCTTATTTCCTGCCATCTGTAATCTCTTCATAAGGCACAGTGCCATGAAGTGACCTACATGAAGGCTGTCTGCTGTCGGGTCAAAACCTATATAGAAAACGGCCTTGCCGTTATTAACCAATTCTCTTATTTCTTCTTCATTTGTAGTCTGGGCAATAAGTCCTCTGGCTACTAACTCTTCATATATTCCCATTTTCTTCCTCCAAACAATAAGTTCTTCTGTCTTATGATCAAAAGTCATTATATTATACCACCCTTTTAGGCTGATTGACAATATTTAATTAGGAGACATTCCATAACAAAATAAGACTCTGATCTATTCATAGCATAAATCAGAGTCTCTCTCTTTTTGTTTTCCAACGATGTTTTAAGTTTTAATTTGAAGTTTTTTCAAATTTCAGTTAAATGTGATATGTATTGAAGTCCGGCTTATATCATCTACCTGTATTCAGAGTCTCCGATTCCCCAATCAGACACTCTTACACAAGCCCTATCCATACTCTCCGGGTATCTCAATCTTCCCCATTCGATTTTAAACCCTGTATGCAATAGTATACGCACCGGATTATCCCTGCTTTTTGCAACACTTTCTGTTTTTTCTGCTCTATTCGCAGTATCTCTTTCATAACGTTCTGTACATTTCTTCACCTGTACCGGTCCCATTCCCTCCTTTCCCGTTACAAATCCTGTTACATTTTCGGGATAAATACATATTACACTATGCCACTCATGAAATCTGTCAAATAGTGTCGGCTAAATAATTTTTTATTTGGGGGAATACATGATTATTTCTCACCTGTCTCCGATCTAAAAAAGATCCAATGTATTATCCAGATACATTTCTTCTCTGACATTTATCTGGTATTCCGGTTTTGTCATGTAATACAATAAAAATTCCAGAATAAGTGCACTGCCAAGTCCTCTGCCTTCAATCTTAAAATTCATGAATCCCATTGGCATATAAATATTTCTGATGTCATCGATTCCTATAAATCCCGGATTTAACATGGCCTTAGAGAAGCGGTATCCACCATCATGATCCGGGGCTGTACATTTATGGTCATAATCCTTTTCGGCTTCCCCAAGGATCCTGCGGCTCACATCCTCATAACATGCCTGACGGTCAGCACACCCAAAGTAGCAACATTCGTTACACAGAAATTCCACTTTGTTCTTCTGCTGTTCAGACAAATTCTCCAATCTGTCAAAGCGTTTATTCAACCTGAAATCCGGCACGACATAGCTGAAATCCTTGCGATCCAGTTCCTTCACAAGATCATCAAAATCAGTCAAAACCTTGGTGGTTGAAGACACCAGATAAAGTTCCGGATAGCTGGCTTTCAGATAGTCAAGCAGCAATTCAGAATGTACAATAACACCATTTCGTACCCTGCCATGCCCACAACCGTCATTACCACTTCTGTTAAGGTCTCCGGTACTATACATTTCTTTATCTCTATCCCGCTCCCGGCATAACATCCTGCATAGCTCATTGCACCTTCTGTCAGAAAGGTGTTCTTCCCTTAGCAAGGAATTGCTGAATGTAAGTCTTGCCGAAATGCCATATTTATTCACCAGAGAAAGGACTTCCCCGGCATTGCAGTCTCCATCTTCTACACGACCTCCACCCCATATACAATCTGCAGGGGCACCATAGATAGAGCCTATGTCACACCAGTCATAGAAATATTCCCTGTGCTCATGAAACAAGGGCAGAAACACCTTATATAATTCGTAAAATTCAAATAATCCCGGCAGATGAAAATATGCCACGCCCTCCTGTTTTTTCATTTATGACTTCTTACCTGTCTTCCTATATTTTTGTTTTTCCAGTACCTGTTTCATCAATATTTTTGCTTCCTGTATTTTTACTTTTCCTATCCAAATGTCGATAACCCCTACTCTATCTGATCCAGTATAAACGGATCCTTGATCTTGTTGTCCTCAGCGAAGAACAATATCTTGGTGAGCACCTCCGAGGTCTTCGGGTCGTCATCCACAAATGGCAGGAATATATGTCCCCGTCTCTGGGAATGAATAGGAAGAACATTGATCATAGGTCCTGCCTCCTGATGTACCACACCGCTTCCCAGATGCACCGTGTAGTTGGCACGCTTGCCATTTATAATTGCATGGTTCCTGGTAAATGATACATTTGCCAGTTTAAATAAAGGCATTGTAAATTCCGCTATGGCTTTTCTCATCTCTATTGTAGAGTGGGAGGTCTCCGGATCCACGCCACCGGCATGGGCAACGCTTACCGCCATATCCACATCCCTCATAACCTCTGAGAAAATAATATCCGGAATGTCCTTTATCTTAAGATCCTTACCATTTCTTCTGTCTGTGAACACCACCCATTCAAGAGTAGGAGCCTCGATGTCCGACGGTGAGAACCAGTCTGCAAGAGCATAAATCCTTGCAACAATATTTTCCTTATAGTAGACCTTCTGCAAGCCTTCATCCACATCAGCAACCCAGTGTCTGGATCTTAAGCAGCCAAGAGTCTTCCTCGGCTGTATCTGATTTCCTGCATACCGGAGCGAATGTTCAAGTCCCAGCTCCTCTTCTGTCTTAACATACAGCTCTCTGAATACCTGCTTAAATGGCTGGACTATCTTCCGGGCAAATACATACTTCTGCACATCATGCCACACACCTGCCTTATACATATGAACCGGATGTGCCACAACAAGCTTAGTATCATCCGGCAATTCCATACATCCAACATCTATCATACTATCCGGAAGTCTATTGCTGTCTACATCTATTGTATTCTCTTCCGGTTCTGCATTATCTAAGCTCTTGCCCTTATCATTTAAATTCTTGTCTTCAACATTTATTGCATAAGCTCCGATCACGTTCAAACCTTCAAGAGTTGCAAATCCCAGCACGCACTTTTCTCCCTGCACCTTAAATACCACTGCTGCCACCATGTCACTGATAACAGGATTTTCAAGCATGCCCTTTATCTCTGCCCAGGTGTACACTTCCTCGCTCTCCATGGCATCTTCAAGCATTGCCTTTGTACGCCTTGCCTGCTCTGCCATCTGCTTCTTCGCCTCTGTGAGAGCCACAACATATTCATCCTTCTTAAGCTTGGCAGGCACAGATTTAAGCTGTTTGCCGTTCTTCTCGCATATCAGGGTACATTTGCCGCCATCTCCCATTTCAAGCCACAGGGACACCTCTCCCACGTCATGAGGCTTGAAATAATCCGACATACCCTGTGCCACAAGGCTCTCCATACGGAGTATAAGTCTGGTCACATCCTGATAGCCCGCATTTATCGCCATATTCTGCAGAGCGATCTGTACTGCTACCGACTCGCTGGCTCTCCTCTGGGCACCGAACTGCCTGCTCTCCTTCTTGAACTTCTGTAGGAACATGTATCTGTCCCTGATCTGTGATTCATTATCAATAGGGAGTATTCCCACTGCCATAAGCAGATCCTTGTTACGCTTTGCCTCGATCTCAGCTATGAGCTCTGCCTCATTGTATCTGCCCAGGGCTGCGTCCGCATACTTTCTCGCCCTGGTATGCTTTGCTCCGTCTGAAATATACTTCGCCGCCTTATATATAAGGGTAAAATGTTTGTCACCAAGCTTCTCGTACACCTCAGCAAACCACGCCCTGTCAAAGGCTCCGTCGTTCAGCTCATCCACAGACAGCGGTGTGTATCTTGCTATCATGGCTGTCCTCTTATTGTCAAATGACTCGTTCATGTGTGCCATGAAGTAATAACAGCCCCCTGCGAATCCATCCCAGCCCAGATACTCTCCAACTATATCTATCCATTCCGGAGAATACATGGCAGCCTCCACCAGACGGGCTTCACTTATGTCTGTACCTGCAAGATAACTCTTAAGAGTCTCCGCATTGTCCCCAACTCCCGGCAGACATGACTGGAGAAGGTGCGAAAGACTATTTTTCTTGCTTACCTTCATTCTGTTTCCGCCATAGCTGTAGCCACTGTTAAAATATGATGATCTCTCCAGAGTCTCCTTGCCCAGCGCTGACAATATCCTCACAAAGTATTCTGCTCCATATATTCTTGTAAGTCCGTATATATACCGGGAGAATTCCGTCTCCGTATCTCCCCTTGTAAGCTCAGCTTCCATAACCAGCCCGGACATGTCCTCATACAGCTCCTTAGCAATGTCAAATATCCTCTGATCGGCCTCAGAAAGCTCCTTTGAAGGATCATGCAGAAGTATCCTTCTTATATTCTCGACTCTTCTCTGCTCAAGCCAGCTCCATTCATTGCGTCTGGTCTGCACCTGCCTGTCTCTTTCAGTAATGTACCTGATGATATCAGACACGCACTTAAGGTTACTGTCCAGCGGATTTCCCTCAAATGCCATCTTGTACATATAATCCCTGGTTACGATCCCACGGCTGTATGCCGCAATGTAATCATGAAGAGTAGGCACCCACATCATTTCTCCCGCGTGTATCCAGTAGTAAGGCTCCCCCGGAACATTTGCCACATCTTCAGGCACGTGGAAACCATAGCACTCAGCCAGTGCATAATTATATGGGAACAAATGACGGAACTCCTCCTCATTTGCCGCAGCTATATCCGAACCATCTTCCACCTCAATGAAGCAGATCTTCTTTGCCAGAGTAAGGTATCCTGTAAATTTCATGATCTGCTCATTCGTTATGACACCCCTGTGGTATACTCTGTTTCTCTCCTCTCTATCTGCCCTGGGACTGATAACTCGGAAATCATACACCAGCTCTGCCTTTCTGGAGATAAGATAATCCGCTGCCACCACTGCCAGCTTTCTCATGTCGGTGATCAGCACATATTTGTCGTAAAGGTATGAAACGACTGTCTTTATCCGTGACAGATAGCCGTAATTGTACTGTTCCACCACATACGGCCCGCCAAACATATCCCTAATGAAGCTCTCGCAGTATTTCTTGAAATCCTCTCTATCATTGTTGCATCCCTGCAGATAAGTGTATACCTGCACAAGCCGTTCCGGAGTCTGTATATTCTCCCTGTAAAAGCCTTCCCACAGCTCTGCAAATTGTATATTTCCATCTTCACTGTAAAGTCCACCGGACTCCCCAAGCATACAGATCTCCCCGATTCTGTTGGTGTACTCATCGTTCTTGTGGGCGTCTATCAGTTCATCAAGCTTCTTTACGATCTCTTCTGTCTCTGAAACAGCTTCTGTCTTGCCTGTGCCAAGCTTCGCCTTTAACCTGGAAAATGCTCCTGCAAGCTTTCCTGTATCTCCACCGTTCTTCCCCATGGCAATACCGCTGTCAGGGAAATATCTTTTGTATACTTCCTTGCAATCCTCAAGATATGCCGCGTCAAATACCGGTTCGTAGGTTGCATTTACATCATAAAGACCGTATCCCCTTTCTGCATCCGGCTTATTCTCCCCGGTATTTATTATTTCATTTATAAGGATCTGTTCCTTGGTGCTTACTCTTGAAGCGGCGTGCTCCATGGTATCAATATGCTTGACACACCTGGCAAATAATTCTTTCCTTTCCTCATCCTTCTTTAACTGCAACAAAAGATCAAGCCCTGCAGTCCGCTTCTCTTCCTTAGGATCTGCAAGAAGTCTTCCGATAAGCTCATACATGCTGTTCCCATCCATCTTATAGAGTATAGACAGCACCGTATCCCTGACGTCAGCCTTCTTATACTTGAGCATATTCTCAAGCTGTGTATAATTCTCCGGAGAAAGCTCCATGTTCTTAACAAGCTCGGCAGCCTTCTGTCTGGTAAATGTTTCCTTGTCTGCTACAGCCTCCACAAGCAGTGCCCTCTGGTCGTCATTTGCAGGTTCCCTTATAAGTGCCATCATAAGTGTATCCCTGCAGTATTTTGACGGGTCGATATCCCCCATCATGCGGACAACCGCAGTGATCTTGTCCTCATCTCTTAAGGCACTGGCACACACTCCAAGCCTCATGATAATGTCCGATTTCTCGAGATATGCCACATTCCATGGGAACACGCAGGGATTTATCTCAAGCTTCCTGCCCGGTATCTTGTCAAGAAGCCCCATAAGGATATCATATATCCTGAGGCACTCCTCCATGCTGTCAAAGTATCTGGAAAACTCCGCATATGTTTTCTTTCTCACCTTGCCCTTATACCTGCGTCCCTCCTCGTATATCAGCTCGTTCATATACACCTGGTAGTCCGACATGAAGCTTGGCATGACAACCGCCATGGTGTCAGGTTCATCTCCATATCTCTCCACAAATTCCTTTGCCACCTTATGCACATACATCTTTCCAAGGCTCATGGCGTCTATGTACATTGCAAATACCATTCGTTGGTGCTTTGTGCCGTTAAGTGCCAGCTCTTTCATTATCCGGCATGCGTCATCTATATCAAAGAAGCCGTAACACCACAGTGCCAGGTATATCTTCATGGCGTCCTCGCCCATAAGTGCCTCATGTCTAGCGTTCTCATCATGAAGATATGTGTCTATTATATAAAGCTGTTTTTCCTGTATACGGTCGATCTTGCTCTCTTCATTTGCCACAAGTCCCGTCCATGTACCAACAGCCCTTGTGACAGAGGCATACCTCAACAGCTCATTGTCCTTAATCACACGAAACAGTGTCATGAAGGCCTCTGTGGTTCCGTAGTCCATGTTCTCGCATATTGCCTGGCGGAGTCCCTCCTGGAGCCTTGCTGCCAGCAGCAGCTTACCAAGAGCCTCGTGTAGCCTGCTGTTTTCACTCATACATATTCCACGGATCATTTCGGTGGTGAGCTTCGCCCCGGTGCTCTCACCAAACAAAATGTCCATAAGGGCTTCCTCAAGCTGGACATTTCCCCTGTCAAGCTCTGCCTGTATCCAGTATTCCGATATTGCCTTCCAGCCATTTGCCCCCTTATCCTTGTACAGGCACAGCGTATCCTCAGGCACGTTCCCCTTATATATGGAAACTATGTCTGCATTATATATTCCCAGGTCATGATACTCAGCCATGATCCTGAAATATCTGTCCATGTATGATGTATACTTCTTCGTCCGCACAGTCCTTCTGAAATAAGACTGGCTCGCCTGCCACTTTATTATGCTGTCTATAGTGCAATAGAAGTCTTCTAACAGATCATCCGGTATCCAGCCCGGCATATTCTTCATTTCGGATCTGAAGAAATCTGATGGCCGGTTGCCCTCTGTCTTAAGAAATCTCTCCAGCTTCTTTCCTGTTTCAGTAAGATGAGCCGCCCCATTATATCTGGCGGTTTCTTCAATGATCTTCTGAACCTCCGTGCTGTATGACTTCTTAAGTTCATTTGACCTTTCCTTGTATGCGTTTCTTACGTCCCTTGCAAGATTTTTCTCTGCTTCCCTCTCAAGCTTTGTCTTCTTATCTTCTCCCATGCGTAACCCCTTTCGATTTTTTACTTCTGTCTACCACATTCTTCCGGCTAACATTGTGAGTCTGATGAACGTGATCTCATCTCCCTCAGCAAATATAACCTTCTCGTCCAATTCCGTAAGCTCCTCACTCCCCAGGAACACTCTGAACAAGCCATCTTCAAAGCCTGTTACAGCCGTCTCCACAGCTTTCGATACATCAGGCTTCTTATCTCCGTACACTATGCCGAAGGCTATCTTACCAATCTGTGCCATGTCATCTATCTGATCACTTGTAAGGACTGCTTCTCCTCTGTCCATACGCTCTATGTATTCCCTGACACATATCTTAACAGTCTCTGTTATAAGCTCCCGCAAAGTTTCCGGTTCCGCCTCGTATTCAAATGGCACTTTATCCACAGTATTTCTTCGTTTTCCAAGCTGTCTCATATTCATGTATAAAAGCATGTGATTCCTCCCCCGCTGTTTGACGCTATATCAACATTTTCCCATGTAAATGTACTACCGTCAAGCGTCAGGTAAACTTTTAAAAACTTACAATCATAAAATTTAAAAATGGTACCAAGCATGTCGCATTTTCCTCGTTGCCTTAACAAAAAAGCACAGGTGCTGCAGTGTGCCGGATTTAATGGCACCACCGCAATCATCCTGTGCTCTTATCTTATATCGTTCACCTACTTATCGTGCTTCTTTGCATTACCCGGCACCAGTCTGACACCCTTCATGAGCTTATATCCAACAGAGCCTCTGATAGCCGCCAGTTCAGCCTCAAGCTCCTTTATACGCTCACCTCGCTCAGTCTTGTCCTCATACGCCTGCTTAAGCTTGGCATTTATCTCAGACTTCTCTGCATAGGTCTGTTGAAGCTTCTCATTCAACTCAGATTTCTCTGCGTAGGTCTGTTGAAGCTTCTCATTTAACTCAGATTTCTCTGCGTAGGTCTGCTGAAGCTTGGCATTTATCTCGGATTTCTCCTCGTAGGTCTGTTTAAGCTTGGCATTTATCTCAGACTTTTCTGCGTACGCCTGCTGAAGCTTATCATATATGTCCTTCTTGTCTGAAAATGCCAACTCAAGCTCTCTGCTCCTGTGGTTCTTTATATCATATTTTGCCTGCTGCTGGTATCCTGTAAGATGTGTAATGAGTATTTTCAGCTTGTCCCTATATGTATCAGCACTTAGCTCATTTGCAAAATAATCTTCATCACCATAAATTCCTTCAAAAAAGTCTGCCCAGGTCTCGCCTATATCCATGCGTTCCAATTTCTCTACATGCTCTCTGCTGTCATTTCCAAGCCTGATGTTTCTATCCCTGTCCTTCAATATATCTACAATAGTACGTGCCATAAAGACATAATCCTGCTGAGGAACGCTAACTATACCTTCTCCTGCTTCCTCTACCTCAAGCCATGGCATATCATAGCACACCACAGGCAATCCATATGCCTGTGCCTCATAAAATGTCATTGGATATCCCTCACTAAATGATGTACTAATGAACAGAGATGCGTCTGAGTAATATCTTCCCACATCCATGGTAAAGCCTACACACTCCATGTTTTTCTCCAGATGATTTTCCTTTATAAGTTTTCTTAATTCTGCCTCCAACTCACTTTTTCCTTTTCCTACTACAGTAAGTTTTACATAAGGCATCTCCTCTGTCACAAGCTTCATAACCGGAATCAGATCAAGAGGTCTTTTTATATCATCAATTCTTGCCACCCATACTATTTTATTTGGTGAATAACAACTAACTTTTATATCACTCACATTAAATGTAAGTGGATTATTTATAAACTTTGTTTTTTTGTTATATACCCGAGTGTAAATTTCATCTGTTAGTGACAAGGTAACTATGCCATCACACAAACCATATATATATTGAAGCGAGTCTGCCTCACATCCCTGAAGTCCATATGGCAGACATGTAAAGTTATGAACATGAAGCACAAATGCCGGTCTTGAAGGATGGCTCTTTACAGTCAGCATATCCC
>ERZ773210.346-NODE-346-length-56878-cov-8.030815_pt1 | contig 56878 bp, 93 predicted proteins | sample MGYA00580528_ERZ773210 | MGnify/ENA primary metagenome ERZ773210 (study PRJEB29015, sample SAMEA2737769) | human gut metagenome | biome: human gut; feature: human-associated habitat; material: faeces | place: China | collected 2012 ...
GTAATCTCCGCTACTGCCAATCTGTGCGGAATTTCCACTACTGCCAATCTGTGCGGAATATCCATTACTGCCAATCTGTGCGGAATATCCATTACTGCCAATCTGTGCGTAATCTCCGCTACTGCCAATCTGTGCGAAATTATTGCCATTGTCATTTTCTATACTATCTTCAATTTCCTCAATCTTCGTTTTCTCCAGAGTAAAATCTATGCAAGCCTTAATAAAACCTTTTAAGCCCAACTTGGCTTTAATGTGAAGCTTATTAGTTGCACTCTTGTTTTCTCTTTTAAAAACTTTTCCCAGCGGCTCAACTTCTGCAAATTCTGAAATCTCACCATTCTCGTTTACAAGAGGGTAATAGTCCAGTACATCAAATGGATTTTCACAATAATGCATGACACCAGCTTCGCATATCTCATTTCCATTTTCTTCATATGTTGTGTTTTCTTCGTACTGCTTACCTTTGCAAGTAAAATCCGGATTAAATGCTTTATATGCCATAATTATTCCTCGCTTTCTTCAAAATGCTCTTTTATATCCAATCCGTCATCATCATACCACTCACACCATTCCTGTTCTTCTTCGTCAAAATATTCAAGACCAGATGCATTGCAATAGTCAGGCTTTATCTTATTTTCATACTGAAATAAGTCATAATCCCATAATGTATTAAGGATTTTCCAAGCCTGTTCAATGCTTTCAACTTCAACATAAAAGTTTTTAACCGCTCCTACTTGGCAATTATGCCAAACTCTCATTTTACTCATGCTTACCCCTCCACAATCTCTAATTTCTCGCTATCATTGACAATCAGCATAATTAACTGACTATCAACCATATCAGCAACTTTCTTCTGATTAGTGCTGTCAAGGCTCTCCGTGTCGTCCAAGATAATAGGCACTGACATACCACTAATCTTCTGAATAGAGTTACAAATATCAACTCTGCCTAAAATCCTGTTGCCCTTATTGCTCATAGTTGTAAGAATTGACTTTCCGTTAACTGTAGGTATGCAAACCGACTTGTAACCGCCAGACTTGTTCAGTTCAAACAACTTCCACTTAACAAGCGAGAAATGGCTGTTAATACTGTCAGACAATGTTTCATTCTTTGCCTTGTCCAGTTCGTCAAGCAAATCAAGGATTTTTTCAGCATTAGCCTTATTCTGTTCCTGCGTACGCTGTTCTGCCCTTAATTCTACAAGTCGCTGTTCGTCTTTCTCTGTGTTGCTTTCAGCTATCTTTCGCTCACACTCTGACAACTGCTGCCTTAAATCGTTTTCCTGTGCCTTTAATTCAGCCTTGACACTTGAAATGTCATTAGCTTTGTGCATAGCCTGTTCCTTTTCAGCTATCTGCTGTTCAAGTGCCTTGTACTCTTCTGTGGATGTCACATCAATTTCCTGCGGAAGTTCGGATAACTGCTTTTCAAGGATATTCATATTTTCAGTATGGGTCTTTAAACTTTCCTTACGCTTTTCTAATTCCTGTTCAGCTTCAACTAACAATCCCTTAATTTCATCAAACATTTTCTTGTTTGTATTGCCTTTGTCGGTAATTCTGTTAAGTTCAGCTTCTTTGTGTGCCTTAAAATCTGCTCTTAATTCCTCTTTCTTATCTTCCGAATATTCCTGTTTGCAATAAGGACAAATAAGGCTGTTTTCATCAAATACACGTTCTTTTTCAGCTTTCCATTCTGCCCTACTATCTTCAAGTGCTTTCTGATATTCCGCTATTTTATCTTTGTCAAATTCAACAACTTTTTCTGCATTGTCGATTGATTTTTTAGTGTCATCAATCACATAGTTAAGGTTGCTAATCTGCGATTCAAGACCTCTCCTAGCCTTGATATTCTCCTCATTAGCCTTGCGTGATAAATCTCCCTGCTTAAACTTCAAATCAAGAATATCTGCACTAGCCTTATCATATTCAGCTAACAGCTTGTCATTGTCGGTCTGCTTAGCCACACAATTAGCAATCTGCTCTTTAAGGCTATTTCTAAGCAGTTCAAGGTCAGATGTATCAATATCAGATTTAATCTGAATATCTCTTTCCTTTTCCTTAATCTGTCCGTCAATAACAGGCGATTGCTTGTCAACATTAGACGAAATCAATTTATTCATTGAGCGGATTTCTTCGACAGCGTATTTTTCAAGCATTGGTGCTAATTCTGCCAACTCTTTTCTTGACCTTGCCATATCTAAGTCCGTAACACTTTCAATTAAACTGAAAAGATATTCTCTCATTTCATCTGGCTTTCTACTAAGAAAAGCATTGATATTACTGCAAGCCTTGAACATCTTCATATTAACGCCCAGATACTCATTAAATGCTGTTAAAGTCTTAGGAACGCTGTTGATGTAATAAGAGTTATTATCACTGACAGTTGTTACAATTTTTCCATCTTTTACAGCTTCTTTATAAGTACGCTTCTGTACTTTCTTCATAGTGATTTCTTTTCCGTCAACATCAAGTGTAAGTTCAACCGATACGTCCATATCGTCAACGGGTTTTCCGTCAACTTCTCTTCTGACAACCGGATTATCCTTTAACTCATAATCACAGTTAAATAAGCACCACAGATATGCCGTGGCTATTGTTGACTTGCCTACACCATTCTCGGCTATAATCTTGGTTATGCTGTAAAAATCAAACTCTGCGTGTGCATAGCACATAAAGTTTTCTAAAACTGCTTTTTTTAAAAATATTTTCATAAACAATGCCCTTTCCTTATTAAAATCAATCCGCAACTCCAAGGATTCTAAATACCTCCTCTGTATTAATTACAGAATGTCCTTTTGCCACACTCGCAAGTACCTCTGCTCTCGTCTCGCAATCTATCAACTCTTCATATCTTGCAAGTGGTACTGTTATAATGCCAGACACCGCACCATGCATTGTTAATTCAAATTTATTATCCATTATTATTTTTCCTCACTTTCTTCTATTCTACTTACTGAAATTTCGTAAGCTGTTCTTATTTCTTCTGTGCCATCATCAAGTTTCTTTGTGTATTCTCTGCTTTGTAATCTTCCCTCAACGTCAATGCGAGTGCCTACATCAATATTACCTGCATATCTTGCATTTCTACCCCATGTAATACATGGTATGTAATCTGCTTTGCCATACATACGATTAACCGCAATTAATACATCAGCTATCTCTCTGCCTTTAGGTGTTACTCTGTAAACCGGCGGCTTGCAAATATAACCGCTCAATTTAACATTGTTGTTGAATTCCGGGGCTGATTCACTCTCTTCTTCAACCTCCCGGACATCCCTAGCAAACACCATTATTAAAAGTTTGCGTTTATCATCTGATATATGCTTATTAAAGGTTCTCACCTGTCCCTTAACTGATATTTTTTTACCTATCTGCAAATCTTTGATTTCTACTAATCTGTCAGATACAATAATTGGTAGCATGTCCTTTTCGGTGCTTTTTCTGGAACAGCTTAAACGAAAACCATAGAAATTTTCGCCATAATTTTTGTGATTAAGCTCTGGAGTGCTTGCTATAACTCCGCACAATTCAATTTTGTTATTTTCTATCATTTTATTTTTCCCCTTTCAATTCTGTTGTGCTTACAAATCCGACAATCTTGCCGCCATCAATTACTGTATACATGTTTTTCTTTTCAAACATATCAATGCAATCCTGTATTGTTATTTCTCTCTCGTTTACCTGTATCATAGCTTATATCTCTCTTTCATTATTGTAGGCAGTTCGTAGCAGTCGATATAATCGTGAATGTCTGCTATGTACTTCTTTTTAAGTTCACTCAAACCACACCCGTATTTGTGCTTTAACTGCCCTAAAATGTCTCTTACAACCATGCTTCTTAATAGCTCACAATGCTTATTTCTTCCCAAGAGGTAGCTTGTTCTTCTGCCAATGTGTGCCAGGATTTCAAGTTTTTCTACCTCATTAATCTGCTCTCTTTCGCCTTTTTCAGAAATAATAAATATCAATCTGCTAAAACTCCTTTCTAATTAATAAGCTGAAATATCATTGACACAATAAATAATATTGCTGATAACATCCATAAATATTCAGCTATTCTGCTGCCTCTCTTTGCTTTCTTGTATGCCGCAATAGAGACTTCTAAATTGTTTCTTTCTGCTATCAGTTCCTCTACTGATATGCTATACTGTGGTGTTGCCTGTATTTCCTTTTCCATAAACATTCTCCTTACTTAAAAACTTATTAACAAAATAAACTTGTCCTTTGCCTGTAACCTTTGGCGTGCGTGTAATTCTTACGCTTCCGTCTGGGTTCTGTAAGTTACTTTCCTTTACTTCAAACAAACCTTGTTCAACATATTTCTGCTGTGGCATATTCCTTGAGGTTCCATACTTCATCAGATAGCCATTGTCACGCAACCAATCAAATAATCTGTTCTGCCCTATCTTGTAGCCGTTCTGACATATCAATTTTGCTAAATCCCCAACTAAGATTGAAGTATGGCTTGCTGATACTGCGTCTGCGAAAATCTCTTTAGGTTTCATCTGTTCAATTCTTGCCTGTTTCTGTTCGATTATCTTATCTCTTTCGGCTATCTTGTTATTGGCTACAAGAAGTGCCTTTGCCATAAGTTCATCATCAGACATTGTTTCCTGCCCTGCTATGTAACCGCCATTCTTACGGATTGACGGAAGAACTTCTGATGTAACCCAATCTGTAAATCTTTCCGCACTTTCTTTACGGCTCTGAAAGATTGTCTTATAGAGATTGCTTTCATTAACATAAAGTAACTTCTGTTTTCCGCCTGTCGTAAGGGTATCAATATTACTTATACCCTTTTCATTAAGTCTTGACTTAATCATTGATGGATTGCTAAGTTCTAATGCCTTGCATACATCAGCTAAGCAGAACATAGGTTCATCATCTTTAGTAATGGTTCGGATTTCTCCAAACTCTGAATTGCTAAAAATCTGTAGCTCCATAAACATTCCTTTCTAAATAATGTGTGATATATTCCTTTTAAGGTGCATTTGAGCGATTCTGCTCATTCCTATCTGCTGTAACTTGTAGAACTTTATATTTATTGATACAATAGAAAGGTGATGGTAGACACTTTCCGAAAGGAGATTGTATGGATACTGTCATAGCATTGTGTATATCAGTGGTCGGCTCATACTTCTGTGGTTTAGACTTCTGCACCCTGTATACTCTTATTTCTATATCAATAGAATTAAATAAATATGCTAAAGACAAAACTGCCAATCGGTAGGTAATTCACACTTGATACGAACAGGACGCTATCCCTGTCAAAAAGAACTAATGATGTTTGAATAAAAGTTTGCAACTATTTACCGCTACCATCACTTTTCTATTGCATCAATATCAAAAATTCTAATCTGTTTGTACTTTGTGCTATAATCCTCTTATTCTATTAGAAATTGAAGAAATGTTCTCCATTCTTACTCCTTTCTTTCTGTCTTTTCGCTCTCTCTTACCATTGCCATTCCCTCTGCGACACCAAGAATGTAATTTTTCTTGCTATCATCAAGTTTTGGCAGTGTGTCGGAAAGCTTCTTAATAATTTCCTTTTCCTTTTCACTCATGCAATCACTTCCTTTCTGTTGACCTTGTAAACATAGTATAGTCCCCAAGAAACATTTTGTCAATACTTTTTTGTTGACTTGGGGACTATTTTAGTGTATAGTAAACATTGAAAGGAGGATTAAAGATGAACGAACGGATAAAAGCATTAAGAAAATTCTTAAACATGACGCAAGAAGAATTTTCTAAGCAAATTGGTTTATCAAGAAATTTTATTGCTCAAGTTGAAATTGGAACAAAAGTTCCATCCGACAGAACTATTACTGATATTTGTAGAGAATACAATGTCAATGAAGATTGGCTGCGGACCGGCAATGGTGAGATGTTCAAATCAAGAACAAGAGAACAAGAGATTGGTGCTTTTGTTAATGAAGTTATGGAATTAAACGATGACAGCTTTGAAAAGAAGCTTGTTAGTGCGTTGGCAAGGCTTGAACCTAAAGATTGGGAATGTTTGGAAAGCATCGCAAAGAAATTGCTAGACGAAAAGTAAAAAAGAGAGGGCTATTCCCTCTCTTTTGTCATGTTACATATAAACTTGAATATTTGTTCTAATATCCAGTTATCTTCTATTTTGTTTATTTTTTCTGTTATTATTCGCTTGTAATCCTCATTACTCATAACTTTGCCCCTTTGAACCCACACATTTATTTAGTAGCGATAACGCGATTATAGAACATATGTTTGATATTGTCAAGTATGTAGTGGCACTGCCAACGCCAATTAAACAGCACCACTACGCCAGAACTTGAAGTGTCTTCTTTTGAAGACATGTTTATTATACATGCTGAATATTAAAATTTCTAATATATAACATCGTAAAATTGCGACAGTGTTCGACATTTTAAAAATAGTATGTTATAATGCAAGCAAAAACGGAGGGTTATTTTATGGAAGAAAAGCAAAAGATAAGTAAAACAAGCATAATTGCCGCAATAATTTTCTTTGCAATAATTATTGTTGCTGTATTACTGTGTTATTTTAGAGTATTTAACGATTATCGTTACTCTGAAAGCGACAGGAAAATGATAGACAGTGCGATTAAAATTATTGATGATTTTGAAAATGGAACTTTAAGTGCAAAAGAAGCAAGCACCAAAATGGAGAATTTAACAAATTTGGCAGAAAAACAAGCCGATGATAAAACGCTTTCTGCCGCTTTTTCAAGCGTTGAAATATCACTTTCACTTTCAGATAATAAGATAGTATCGCAAGATTCTAAATCTGAATGGCTTAAAAATATAAAAGAACGCCGAGAATCATTTGAGAAAATGTTAAAAGAAAAGAAATAAGTTTTTAATTTATACAGGTCTTACATTAAAGCAAGACCTGTATTTTTGTTTTTTAAATAAGTTCGCAATCAGTTACATTGACTGCGGCAAACAGTTCTCCGTTATGTACAAGCACAACTCTGTCTCCGCTTTTCTCTGATACTGTATATTCGTCAAACCAAGCTTTGATAGGTGTGCCGTCATAATCGGTATTGCCGACAAATCTCACTGTGCTACCCTCTTCAATATCTCCGCTAAATGGAATATCTGTAGGCGTATCATCAGAGTTTGCACCGCCGACAAATTCAAGATTAGCAATATTTACAGCAGCTGTGATTGTTGTGCCGATACCTATAACAATTCTATCTCCGTCCTCTTCAATTACATCATATTCATCATAATATGTCGCGAATCTCACGCCATCATAATCAATATTATCAAGAATCTTAACTTTCTTGCCGTCACCGCGGCTTACTGTATCTGTGTTAATATCGCTGTCATATACGCACTTAACAAGGCTGATGTTGTCTTTATCAATAGCAGCGGTAATTACTCCGTCAATTCCGATAACAACTCTTCTGCCACTAACTGATAAAACACTGTACTCATCATAGTAAGTATTGAACGGCTCGCCGTTATCATACTGAACGGCGTTGAGTACCTTAACTGTGTCGCCCTTATGGAACTTAGTGTCTGGCACTGGCTGATAATCTGGCACTGTTGCTTCTTCGACAACATGGTCTGTGCAATAATCAGTGTAGCAGTAATTCTGGTCTACTGTTTGTCCGTTAATCTGATTGCTTCTAATGAAGTTGTCTGAACCGCCAAACTGCCATAAATCATAGTCAGTGCCGATATTAGGCTCTGTATCTGAATATCTTGCCACCCATATGGCATATCCTGCTTCTTTTACTCTGCTTATATCTACATAGTTATTGATGTGGCTCTCCGACGAATATAAGCCTACTTTAGTAAATCCTGCTTCTTTCATTTCCCCCATGAATGCCATAACTATATCTGTAAGGTCATTGCCGGTAAGCATTGTTCCCTCTACGTCATAAAAAATAGGATAGCAAAAAGACTTACCCACAAGAATAGAAGCACAGTATCTAGCTTCATTTCTTGCTTCATCTTCACTGAATGCGTTGCCGTAGAAGTACGCTCCCTTGTGCATATCTGCGTCTGACAGCTTGTTATAGCTGTTTTCAAATTCCCTGTCGGTGTAAAGTCCGTCGTCAGCACCACCGCACTTGATGATTGCGTACTCAACACCCTCTTCATCTCTTGCTCTTGCAAAGTCAAAATCCCCCTGCCATCTTGATGTGTCAATACCGAATTTTTTCATATAATTACCTTACTTTCTGTAAATTATTGTAAAATTAATTTATCAACTTCAATTTTAAAAGCTTCGCAATCAGCTTCGCAAATTTCTTTGTTTGCGATATATAACTCTTTGTTATTAATCGTTTGAACTATTGATGTTGAACCATCATCAGATATGTTTGCAGACAAATAAACAACTGCGATATTTTTGCCATTTTCTTCAATTGAACTTGTTCCTGACACTGAAATACTTTTTGTAATGTTTAACATAACTTTTTACCTCCAATTATTCTATAGATTTAAGTAACTTATTTTTAATAATCCCAACGGCATTTATGCAACTTTCATCTGTAAGAATTACATTGCCATGTTGATTATTTTTTTTAATTTTACCTGTATCATTGTCTATTTGTGTATAAGTAAAATCTATTCTTTCCCCCTCTGCGGTTGTTTGGCTTGTAAAACTGCTAATTTTATTAACTATCATAAACACTCACCTCCTCTCTGTTGATATTAAGATTCTTTTCTTCATCTGCATAAGTTGTAACGTATCCTTTTTGTCTTGCTATAATCATGCAGTCAAAATATGTTTCAGGCTCTCCAAATACTGTAAAAAACTCTCGCTCTTTAACTACATATAAATTGGACTTTTTATTAACTGCTGTAATTAAAATTTGATATTCGCAATCACAGTCTATTGTTTCAATAAATTTCCTGTTTAAATAAACGACACATTTTCCGTCACTTGCAATTTTACCCGAACAAACGTCTGCAAAATAAGCCCCTGCGGTTTCAAAAGCGTTCATTGCAACGGTGCCAAAATTTTCTGTCTGAACAATTCTGTTTTTTGTTCCAGTGCATTTAAAATTTCCGTTCCAATCAGCATATATTGCGTCATTATTCCACCCATCTTGCATTGTAAAAACTTTGTCGGATAACCAACCTTTGATAACACCGTTTTCATTCTGTACTTGATATTGATGAAATGTAGAAACTATCTTATTGGTACTTCCTAAAAACACTGCTCCTCTATGTGTACTTTCGTTCTCATTACCAAAATATATGCCTTCAGGCTGAATTTTAATATAATTACGATTTGTCAAATCTAAAGTATAGTATTCTAATCCTGTAGTTTTTGTTTGAAATTTATCACCACTATTTCCCCACGTTTCCATTAAAATGTACGAACCTACGTCCTTGCCGCTTCCGTCAATAATAACTTTATTATATGCGTTAAGCTTACCATCCGCCGTAACATTAAAATCATCTACATATGTCGCTGTCGCTGTCGTGTCTATATGATTAATATTTATAACCTTTGTTGATGATGTCACTGGCTTATTAATTGCAATGCCATACGATCCGGCTGAACCACTTAATTTTGCTGAAGAAATATTCCAACCTGCAATAGTTCCACCTGTGAAATTTACAGTTCCATCTGCCGCAATCTTTGCGTTTGTGCTGTCCAGCACAAATCTGTTTGATTTAAGCGTAATAATGTCTGCACTGGCATTAATTTCGCTTATCAGCTTGTCTTTGTCTATTTTTACCTCTAAGCTAGCCTTTGTGGCATAATTAGAGCTTACAGTTGTTAAAATCGAACTGGCTGATTGATTTATTGCAGAATTCACTTGCGTTGTTGTACTGTATGCTGTAAATTTTTCATCTGTGTCTTCCGGTGCTGGCGTCCAATCTGTGGCTTTGTTGCCGAGTTCAAGTTTAGGATGTTTATAGTATGTATAATCACCTCTCGCTGTTGGTTTGACACCTAAATATACAGTTATTGTTTCAGCACCAGACGGTACTGTAAATTTGATTGTAAAGTATCCTTCAGACACATCTTTCTGTACAATAATGTTATTAGTTCCGCCTTTATAATATCTGACAACAACATATCCATTCTTTGTTCCCTTTTTATTATAACCGGAAAGAGTGTATGTTTGTTCACTTTTATCAGATGATATATACCAATACGCACTCCACCAACTACTTGTATTAGTTGTAGATATTTTAAAGTAATCATTAGAATCTTTAGTTACGGTAATATTGTTTTCTTTATGCCATTTTGTCAAATCTGCTGTATTTAACAAAAGATTTCTCCCGCCAATTTTCAAGTCACTGAATTCTTTTTTACTTGTATAAGTTTCACTTACAGTAGTTTTAAAGCCACTTAAATCAGCTGTCAGTGCTGTCATATTCGCCTGTAAAGCTGTAACTGTGCTTCCGTCTGCTTTTTCGCTTATCTTTGTTGTATTGCTGTTTACTGTTGCCGTAAGACTTGTTAAAGATTGATTTAAAGACGTGTACTGATTGCTTATCGTCGTAACTTTTGTATCTACTGCGGAAATTGAACTATCTGTGTCCTCGGGAGCTGGTGTCCAAGGAGTTGCAAATTCTCCTTCTTCAAATTTGTAGTCCGCGATATATAACTCTGTTCCTGCTGTCACATTTGACACAAAAAATTCTGTTAATTTGCTGAATACATAATTTACAACAACTGTTGTTTTTATCTCGAACTTTTGCCATTCTGTTGAAACATTCACTGTGCTTTTATTAAATCCCGGACTGCTGTTTCCCCACGTTACAGATATTGCTTTATTTGCCTTTAACAAACAAGATTGTGTATATACCTTTTTTTGTAAATTCTTTTTGCTTTTTAGACTTGCAGGAATATCAATGTATGCTCCCTGTGAGCCAGCTTCCACATATGTTATCTTTCGAGCTTTTCCGGAAAGTGTGGCATTATCAGCAACAATTTCATCTTTATGAGCTGTCGTTGTGCTCTGATACCATCCTAAATACAAATTTCCTCTTGTATAACCTGTATTTTGGAAAAGATTTCTTCCACCAATCTGCAAGCCATTCACAGCCGTAGTTATATCCTGCTGCCAAACTTTACTTGAAATCGCTCCTTGCACAGCAGTAAGCTGTGTTCCTTGCGTTGTTACAGACTTCTGTAACTCCGTAACATTTGTAGTCATGTTTTTAAACGCAACATCAAGCGTCTGTTTGTTCGCATCAACATAAATCTTACTGCTTTTCAGTGTATGGCTTCCGTCTTCGTTAATAACATTAAAAAGGCTTTCTATATTCAGCTTATTTGCCGCAATATTTGCATCTTCCTTTATCATGTCGTTACGGATAATCTCACGTTTTACACCGTTTTCGGTTAAACCTAAAGCATCAAACATCAAGTTGCCGGATTTATCCCACACGTACATGTTATAGTCAGAATTGGCATCTTTACCTATTTGAACTCTTATAATTTTTTTATCATCTTTTATCTGTATCGTATTGTCAGCTATATCAAGATTTCCGCTTTCGCTTAAAATTTCAACAAGGTTTGTATAAATCTTCCCGCTTGTGATTTTATCTGCGGCTATACTTTCTATCATTGCAGACTTTATCTGTGCATCACCGATAAGACTTACTACAGAATTGGAAAACTCTGTAGTTAAAGAACCGCCGGATGCAGAACCAAACATAAGTGTATTGATATTTGCGACTTTAGCTTTTAAATCATCAACATTAAGGTTTCGGATTTGCCCCTCTACGACTTCCATTCGTTCTATAGAAGCATATAAAAGATTTGCCTTGTCAACTGTAAGATTGTTTACCTTTAAGTAATCAACATCGCCTTTTACGGCTGTGAGATTTGTTATTGTTGCATAAGTAATCTTGGCTGTATCTACATCTAGCTTATTGATTAACGCCTTATTAACAACTAATAAATTTGCGTAGTAACGCTCCATTTGCTTTGTTATCGGACCGCTGGCGATATTGCTGTTTTCTGTGTCAGATTGACCTATAGATGTAATGGTATCCATTAAGCCACCATCGCATTCATGGGTTATCTGCATAATAGGTACTTTGTAATCAACACCACCCTTGTTGACAGTTATAATGTCACCTACCTCTAATCGGTAATCACCGACAAACTTAACTGTAAGCGGTCTAAATGTAAAACCACCTATCTTTTTATAGACTTCATCAAGAATTGCTTGTGTCATAAACGGATTGGCAAAACTAAGTCCAGTTGCACCGCTACCACTGGTAATCGTGCTAGTTTCCTTATCACCTGACTTCGTATTGTTGCATGTCAGTTTTTGTATGATAAAATCTTTACTTGTTGTGAATGTTACGCCCTGCTGATAATACTTATGTCCGTCAAGTACATAATCGCTATCCTTATACCACCTTAATTCAAGGTTTCCATCAGAATTAATTACCGCGTTACAGCCTTGCAACATAGCCATATAACCGATAATTTCTCTGTAGGTATATCCTTGCGGCTTGTCATTGATAGTATGTGTTGTGACTATATTTGTTGCTAAAGATATACCTAACTTACCGCATATCTCATTAAGAATAGCTTTATCTGTGTTAGGAAATGCCATATCCGAGAAGTAAGGCATATCAGCCTTATACATTCTGTCGTATGCTTCATAGCTTGTGTATTCTCCGTCACTTGTCTGCTTAGTAACTGTAAATATTCCCAACTGAATATACTTAATTTCTGTGCCGACCTTAACGCCCTCAAATATGGTAATTTCTTTATTTTCAAGACTTACTGTTGGCATATAAATAGAAAAGGTAACACTGCTACTACAAGTGTTACCTATCGTAATTTCGTTATTGGGATTTATCATGTTTTGGAACTTGAAATTGTTAAGCGTTTCAGTATGTTCTTTTCCGTCAACAACATACTTAGAATAGTACCTTGCACTATTTCCCTTAACAATCTCTGTCATAGCTGTGCTTAAATTTTTCATTTTACACCGCCCTTTTGTTTGAATTAATGTTCAATCATAAATTCAATGCTGTATAACTCTGCCGGGCTTATATTTTCGCAATTATCAAAAGAATTTACAGGAAGCATTGTCATGTCAGGCACTTCAATTTCTTGTTCATTAATTTCTTTAAATTCTATTGCTAATTTTTCAAAATTTTCATCTGAAATTTTGTAGTGGTTATCTTCAATAATTGGTTCGCCTTTATCATTTTTGTCGGCATATTTCTTTTTTAAATCGTCAAAAGCCTGTAATGCCGTTTTATACGGCTCTTCCAGCGTTTTTATATTGCACATAACAGCCATAGCAATTCTGCCGCTTGTTTTATTTTGTGATAACTTATCCAAATTCTGAAATCTCTGTATTAATTCGCTTGTTTTGAGTTTCATGTGTAACCTCTTTCTATTTCTGTATTAGACTTAATTTTGCTCCGACTATTAATCCGTCCTCGTTCTTTGCTCTTGTAAGATACGGATATGTCACATCTCCTGTGTATATTGTCATTTCCTTTTGTTGACCACCTAAAAATAGGACTTGTGCTGTTGGGAATGGGTTATCTATGTCGCTTACCACATTATCAAGTATTAATGCCTGTTCACCTGTTAATGGCGGTAATTGAAGCTCTACTTTGTCTTTAATGTCCACGATTGTGCCAACCATTTCTCCATAATCGTTTCTTCCTGTATTCTTAGACCATATCTTGTTTCTGCTGTACGTGTAGCCGTTATATGCTACCGGGAATCTAACACCCTCAATCACAACTGCGTCAATCAATCACACCACCCCTTTCAAGGCATTAAAAAAGAACGTACCTTTCGATACGTTCCTTGACAAGTTAATATTTTACTAAGGCAATTATTTTAATAGTAGAGTTTTTACTAAAAGTTTTTTGTCGGATATAAATGGTGTTATTTCCAATGTGACATCATCTTCACTATCTCCTAACACAAATGAAGAAGATACTGTTATAGTAACACCTTTTTGAATTTCTTTTCCGCTGTTTTTTGATTCATCATTGGCATGCCACATAGAATGTTTAATTTCAACACCATTTTGAAAACAAGTATCATCAAAAGAATAATCAAAAACAGCATTATCATCTGAATTATTAGTAAAATCATAATAAACAACAAGCACTTTTTCACCAAAATCATTTTCTGTCACTTCATGTTTTAGATACTTGACAGTTTTGTTTTTATAAGTAAACTCCTCGTCAGATTGACTTTTTGTTTGATTACTATTGCTAAGTTGTAGTATTGCTTTGTCTATAAGCTCATCTTGTCCGCAACCTATCAGCGTGAAAAGACAAATTGCTATTAAAGCAACTGTCAGCATTGTTTTGCACCTCATATTAAAATACCTCCTTATCTTTTGTGCTTTTAATATATCTTTTTTTGATGTTTTTGTCAATTAATATGGAAAAGCCGCTTGTCCTGTCATATTTGTATAGCTGTTAGCTTTATCTTGTACCATTGTAAATAGTTTATCTGCGTCACCTTGTAACGTTATGTTTACATTGTTGTTAGCTTCTGACATAGCGGCTACAACCGCATTGTAAACCGCTGGATAAACTGCATTAGCAATACCTGTTGTAATTTCTTGCTGATTGGCTACCGCTGTTCTTCCGTCCATAGTGCCAACCATTTCCGGTGCAACTTCATTAGCAACGAACAATTGTCCTTTGTTTGGGAAGCCGCCGTTTGCGTACCAATCAACACTTATCTTAGGCACTTGAGGTGGCACAAGGCTGAATTCGCCATCAATGTCAAAATGTGGCATTTTTATATGTGGGAAATTAAGCCCTAAGTTATCCCACCAATCTTTGAAATTATACCACATATTTCTCACTTTATCGGCAAAATTTTCAATTGCCACTGAAATAGCGTGAAGTGAAGGTTTGCTATCCCACCAATTAACTACATTATTCCACTTATCTTGTATGCCTACTCTTATTCCATCTGCCATATCACGCCATCTATCTGCCGTAAAGTAAGGTGCTACGTGATTATTCCACCAATCGTAAATTCCGGTTGTACTCCACCAAGAAGAAAAATCAGACCATTTATCTTGCAAACTTGACTTGAAGTTATCACCTAATTCATTCCATTTTTCCTTTGTGAACCATGGTGCAACATCATTGTTCCACCAATTTACAATAGCTGTATTTCTCCACCATTCGCCAATTTCATCCCATTTTTCTTGTGCCGCTGTTTTTATATTATCTACAGCGTTCTTTGCTTCTTGAACATATTTGCTGTCGTCAATGTGTGCTAAAAATTCTGTATTAAATTTTACTGATAATATTCCAAATGGTGAAAGAAACGATTTTAGAATTCCCGACATTCCGTATCTTTCGTAAATTTCTTGCAAAGCCCCCCACAAAAGCTTTGTGTTTGGCTTTGATAAATCAATAATCAAATCAAGTATTTTAATTGCTATTTCTCCAATGTTTATCCCATCAAGAAATTTAACTAAATCCCTGCCTAACTCTTCTTCATTTATTGAATCTATGAAACCTCTTGTAAAATCCAATGCACCACAAATGACTTTTGTAATTATTTTTCCTGTTTGTTCCCACGGGAATGCTTTTATACCTTTACTTATTTGCTTACCTGCGTAAGTGCCTATTCCGTACCAGTCACCTTTTTTTATGGCTTTTTCAATCTTATCCGCCCACGCAATAGCCGAATTTTCCATATTGGCAAATGCTTTATTCCAAGCCGCTTCATAATCAGCCGCCGCCTTAGTAATATCATCTGTTAAGTCAATACTACTACCGCCACCACCGCTTGAACCCTTGCTTGAGCTTGTATCATCTTGTAATTTATTGATTTCATCAAATCCCATAAGGGATAGCGTAGCTTTCTTTGCTGAATCTGCTACATTTTGGTATCCGTCTGAAATATCTTCTAATCCGTCAGAAGTATCTTTGTAACCACTTTGTCCGAAGCTCTCAAAGTCAATCTTAACGCCCATAAGGCTTGCAAGGTTCACTAGAAGTCGCTTGATTGCAATAGTAACGCCGTTTACAACCGGCATAACCTTTGAAAGAATTGGAATAAACAGCTGTCCTGCTACCATTCCGACTTCTTTCATATTGTTGCTGAACTGGCGTAACATGTTACTTGGCGAGTTGATTGTATTGGCTAAATCCCCCCACGATACTTTTGATTGGTCTAGTATAGCCAATACTCTTAACTGCTGTTTTTCCATCTGTGTCATTTCTGATACAGACTTAGAAATGCCTAAGTTATAAGCATATGTCGCTAATGTAGCATTAGTAATATCAATACCATACTTGTATAATGCCCTTGATTGACCGATTAAGCCGCTTTGTAAGTTCTGTGCTACTGTTGAATAGTCCACATTAAAAAGTGAGCTTATATCGCCTGCAAGCATTGTCATTGACTTTGTAATAGCCGTTGTCGCTTCACCAGTCTGTCCTAACGAATTAGTAACAGAAGCTAACTGCGAAGCATACTGCGTTATCTCTTGTATGTTAAGTCCTAAGTTTTTTGCTCCACTTTCTTCAAGCAAACCGCCTTGAACATTAACCTTAAGTCCGGATAGTTTTCCAAGAGTATCATTTACTCTATTCTGAAAACTTTCTGCGTATGCTGTTGCGTTATCATATCCGTACTTTTCATAATCCTTATCCCATTCTGAACCGATTTTACCAAATGCAACTGCTTGATAGTTAAACGCTTCAATATAATCTGTTGTTGACTTGATGGCTTCTATAAGTTTCTTACTGCCACGAATTACCATAAAATAAGTAGCATAAAACCTGCCTATTGCACTTGCAAGACTGCCAAAGCCTTTTTTGGCTTTAGATGTACTTGAATAGGTGTTATTCAAAGACCTTATTAAACCGTGGCTTGCGGTTCCAGCTTTGCTACCTTGACTAGCAAGATTAGCCAACGCATTAGCCATCTGTATAGTGTTTTCCTTGACAGTCGGTGCAGAAGAAAGTTCTTCCATAACTTTCTTTAATTCAACTGCAAGCATGTTTAGATTTGAAGCTGTTTGAGCCGTTCTATTGCCTGCCGACGCTAATATACCCAATGCAGAAGCAAACTGTATTGTACTGTCTGACACAGTATCTGTTTTAGATAGAGTAGCGATAAGGTTTTTGATATTAGTTCCAAGTGGCGGCAATGCCGTGCTTGTAGCTTGAGCGTTATTACCGACGCTTGCTAATCTGGCAATAGCATTTACTATCTGTATTGTATTGTTTTCGACGCTTTTTGAACTGCTTAATGCTGATGTAAGATTACTTACATTGTTACCTAATTGCGAAAGCCCTGCAAGTTGAGTATTAAAATTAGAATTAGATAACCTTGTAAGAGCATTAATAAAATTAGTTAATCCCTTATTCTCAAAAGAAACGCTGCTAATAGCTGTTACTCCATTTGCCAAAGGGATAAAGGTGTTGGATAACTGACTAATTTTAGAACTGTCAATTTTACTGAATTTATCAATATTTTTAACAATCCTATTAAAATCAGTACTTTTTATTCTGCTAAAATCCTTTACGCTGCTACCTAATGTATTAACATTATTCGCCAGCCCAGTTAGTGAAGAATCATTAACACTTGACAGCGTATCTGAAAGCTTTCCAAGACATATTATTAATTTTTCAACCGAATCAACAGCTGGTTTTGATATACCTTTAATTTTGACTTCAAGGCTGTCTAGTTCCACGATTTAACCCCCTTTTATAGGATTGTTGGCGGTAGCCCTCTCTTTTCAGTCTGTGCCGCCCATTTTTGCTCATTGAGTAACATCAGCTGTAACTCCTTATCATATGTATCTTCTTTGCTTTCTTCTGTTTTTTCTGATAAAATAGCTTGTTTAGGATATTCAATGTGTAAATCTTTATTAAATGCCGCACCTATTCCGCAAGAAATGGCTGGAATTGCGTAAACTAAAAACCAGTTATACATTTCTGAATCGCGATTTTGCTTATCAATTTTTTTGCCTTTTGCGTATAGTAATAATTTTGTAGGTGTCATTTTTACAAAGTCCGAATAACTAACGCCTAGTGAACTGGCTAAGACAAAGTATTCTTCCCAGATTATTTTGTGGAAGTCTGTTTCTTTAAGTGGTCTTGTGGTACTACTGTTGGCTTCTTCTGCTCCTGTTCCATCTCTTCTACATTGTTCGCCATTTCCTCTAGCATTGCCGTTATTCCGCTCAACTCGAAAAAACCATCATCTTCCATCGCTTTCTTGATTTCCTCGAACAATGCTCTGTATCCGTAACTCTTATCCGTCTTTCTCTTCTCTGTAATATATGCTCTAGTAAGTTCCTTTGCTTCATCCATAGTTACAGGGTTATTGTCAATACAACCTGCATAAATGGCTAAAATGCAAATCTCTGGCACATCTGCTGTCATATTTGCTAATCCATCAAAAGAAGCCTGTGCAACACTTTTATCTGTCTGTGCAAGTAAGTAAGAACCATTGACAACAGAAAACATTTTCTGCACTATCTCTTTGCACTCTGCCGCACCAAAAGAGAACTCAACTTTGTATTCTTTTCCATTTACATTAATATTCATCATAATTTTTACCCTTTCCCACCCTATCACCATATAGGGAAAGGTGCGGATTTTACACCGCACCTACCTTTTAAATTGATTATTCTGTTACATCATCAAGATATGATGTGTAGTCGGCTGTTTTGGCGTTTGTGCCACCAATCGACACAGCCTTTGATTTAGTCGATTGGCTTATTATTCCCCCACCTTTGTTACTGTGAATGTGCCACCAGCACCCTCGACAACTTGAAGCTTGTCTGTGCATTCGATAGGTGAAGTGTTAGGAACTGCTGTTACTGTCATTTCAAGTACCGAATCAGTACCAGAAACATCATTAGGCGTTGCTGTTACCTGCCCGACAAATGCGTACTTAGCAACCGCACCTAATCCGTCAGAACCATATAACTGAATAATATCTAACTGCTTGCCCTCTGCTTTGATTAAGTCCTGCAAATAAGCCTTTTCAAGGTTTCCTGTGTAAGTCTTAGCGTCAGATGTTTTGATACCCATTAAGAATGTCTGTGAATCATCTTCAAATGTTGTACTTTCAACTGTGTTAGGTGCTGATACTGGTGCTGAAATTGACTTGGCCGCAACCATTAACTTGTATGAGCCTGCAAAACCATCTTCGCTATGCTCCTTGTAGATAACCCTAGCTTTATAACTTGTACTTGCCATCGCCTTGTTTACCTCCTAAAAATTTGCAAAAAAATAAGAGCATTTCTGCTCTTTGTTACATTAATCTGTCATTTGCCGCTATCATTCGTCTGAATCTAGCGGTACTCTTGTGTACTTTGTTGCTGATTGAAAATTCTGGCATTGCATTGCCTTGAAATCTCATTATCTTGAATGCATCTGTAATTATTGCCATAACTTTGCGGCAATCAGACTTATTTGTGTTAGTTGTAACATCTACTTGGAATGTTGCTAACAAAGCATTAATTGTCTGCCCGTCAAGTGTTTGTCCTTGTTCTATCGCCGGTAACAGATGTATGTATACCGTTGGGAACACCGCTTGACCGCTGTTTTCTCCCTCATTTGTTATAACTATCTTGGGGTACGCTTTCTTTAATTGTGTTAGGGTTTTAGCCTTGACAAGTGCTGTGACTGTGTTTTCAAGGTCTATCGCCCAATCATTAGCGTTTGCCATTAACTAAACACCTCTTTCGCTATCCGCTTATACTGATTAACAATTTCCATTGTGGCGTTGTACATAGGCATTGTAGCTTTAACGCCGTGTGTGTAGTGCCATTGATTATCACTTCCAAGGTAATACCACCCATCTTCAAATGCGTGTATCTGCCCCGGATATGTGCCTACGCCTAAGTTGAAATCATTAGCCTTAGGGTTTTCGTTGCCGCTGTTGTAGTAAATACCAGCACCAAATTCAATCGCTAACAGTGTGTAAAATGGCTCTCTATCTTCTACCTCAACAGTTTTACCTGTAGCAATTAAAATAGCTTGGTAGCCATCTTGAATAGGCTTTCTGTCAACTCTTAATGTTACTGTTCTGCCTAATGGACTTTCATTAGCACTCATAATTGCCGCTTTGTCGCCTAATTCTGCTAATCGTTCAACAAGCAATTCGCACTTATACTGTAATGTTTGCTTATACTGTTGTAGCTGTCTTATTGCCCCTTGTATTGAACTTTCTGATAAAGATACATTAATTGTATGTTTAGCCATAGTCACCTACTTTACAACCGCTTTAAGCATATACTTAGTTGAACACAATGCCGGTTTCGTGCCTACAATCGTGAAGTCCGCTGATGTTTCATCAACAAGGCTATCATCTGTGTATGTAGGCTTGCTATCAAGCCAAATAAGGTCGCCTTTTTGAACAGGCAACATATTCCTATCTGTCAGTAAAATAGCATCAAAATCAGCGGTATCAAAGCCATATTCTTTGCTCTGTGCTTCTCCACCGCTGAACGATATGTTAGCTTTAAAATCAACCGGCTCTGAAAAGCCTGTTTTCTCTTCAAGGACTTTGGGTATTTTATTACCCTCACTATCGAGATATGGTTCTCCGTCATTATCGGTGTAATAAAGGATATTGCCATCATCATCTCTTTCGTAGATAGTTACAGTTTGTCCTTGAAGCGAATACTTCATAGCCTGCTTATTAATATCAAGCATTTACTTCACATCCTTGCCAAAACGCTTCCATAAATCGGATAATTTCTCCCAGCCAAACATTGCAACAAACGCAACGATAAAGCCTGCCATAATAGCCGCAAGTATCATATACCACAGTATCGTCATATGAATGTACTGCATATATGCGATAAACGCCGTAACTGTGATACCGATAGATAAAACGAACACAATTATGTCCGTAGGTACTTTATTGAATATGCTTATATTCTTGATTACCTGTGTAATTACAGATACAAGAAAAGCAATAGCTCCGATAATTGCTAATATAAGTGTCATGTTTGCAATTAATGTCTGAATAATATCCATTATCTACACCTCCTTGTCATCATTAAGTCTTGTCTCTATGCCATCAATTCTGTGATGCGCCGACTTAACACTTTCTTCAACTTTAATTATCCTACTATCGTGAGAATTAAGCTCTTTCCGCATTTCTGTGACTTCGTTCTTAATCTCCGTTGTATTGTTGGATATTGCGTCAAGTTTCATATTTATTCGCGTGTTCTCTTTCACACGTTCTTCAAGTTCTACTCTGTCACTTCGTTTATCATTCTTAGAGTTGAATGATAAACTGAAAAATCCGAAAAAGACGGAAAAAGCAACTGAAATTATGCTTATAATTACTGCTATTGGCATTGATATACCGCCTTTCATAATTAATAATGGCACACCGCCCACCACCCTTAATGTGTGCCGCCTGCTACCGTATTGGTAACGCACAATCTTCTATAAAACCTTAGTAAAAGGAAATACCCCGACAAATAAGCTGTCTCTATCTCTCCAAGTTCTGTTGACGCCATTCTCATTGTAACTTGCCATAAATGCTTCACCTGCTTGTGAATGGTCGTAGACAGCCAGATTAACAATAACGCTCTCAAATTTCTTCAAGTCCTCGGTTATCATTTCGTCTGTGTAGCTGTCAGGATAATTTCTTCTTGCCTTTACATCTTCTGTAGCCTGTTTAATAAGCTGTTCGATTATTGGATTATTTTCTTTGTTATCGAACACTACCACATCAGATGTTGTTTCATCATCATTTGTGACTGTATCAATATGAAATTGTTTAAGTCTGATTTTGACCTGTTCTAATGTGGTGTATTCCATAACTATCTCCTATAATCCTAATTTCTCAATTAACAGCTTCTTTAATTCTGCTCCTGTGAGTTCTTCTGCATTGTCTATACCTTGTTCTGCAGCAAATGCCTGTAAATCAGATGTAGACATACGATTTATAGCTGTCTTATTCAAATCCTTGCTATGTTCATTCGGCAAATCTACAGGTTTTACAGAACTATTATTATTCTGCATACCTTTTATTAGCGGTTTGCCGATTTTATTTTCTGTGGTTGCAAGTTCTCTGATTCTTGACGGAGTTGTTTCTGAACCATTTCTAGGGTATTCATCTCCAACTTCGTATATGTGATTAAAGTCTTGTAAATCCATAAACCTGTAAATTACCTTATAACTCATAACAATTCTCCTTACGCCGCTTCTGCCTCTGTGATTGTGGACTTGATAATTCCGTCAAGTCTTTCAGCAAAAAGTACAATGCCGGAAACCACTGTGTCAGAAGCTGTCATATTGCTGTAGTCCGGTGTTTCGTGAATACCAATAAGACCTGTCTGGTCTGATGTAAAATCAAAAGCTTCTCCGAGATCTGCACCATTAACAGGAATGTAATACAGTACGATATTGTCTTTTGCTGTTGCGTAGATGGTTCCCTTTGGTACTTTGCTGTCAAAAATAACAGTTCCAAGACCGAGGAAGTTCTCTACATAAGTCATACCGAATGCTGTCTGTAATGTAATCTGTGCTTTAGCAAGATAATCAGCTACATCAAGTGGATTCATAAAATACACAGCTTCGATTGAATCGTCTTCAAACTTGACCTGTAACTGTCCCCAAGCCTGTGCAAGTGCTGCCTGAAAGCCTACGCCTGTTGCTGTTCCTGTGCCTGTTGCAAGGAATGTGAAAAAGTCGCCTCTAATGCCTTTCTGAACATCAAGTAACATTCTGTCAGTTGTCATCTGTACCGCCTGGTCATAGCCTCCACTGATAATCGCCTCTGCTGATGTGGCTTTTCTCCACTTCTTCAAAGTGATTTCCTTGTAGTTTACTGCAGCTGTCTGATACTTAGAGAGTGGGATTGTTTCGCCCTCTGCGACTTCTCCGTTTTCAAGTGTTCCTGTAGCCTTGTAGGACTTTAATGTGTAGCCCGCCTGCTTTGGAATCTTTCTTGTTACTCCAAGTGCCTCAATTAACTTCTTGATGTTCTCACTAAAAATGTTTACAAACTCAACCTCTCTTGCTCTTACAAGGTCAGCTTTCTTAATTAAATTTTCTTCTGCTGCCATATTTACCTCCTAATTAAATAAATCCATATTCATAGCAATAGCTTTTCTACGCTCATTTCTGTCCGGAATAGCCATAATCTGTTCCTTTGTCATGCCGGAATATTCTCCCCCTGCATTAACTCTAGGTCTTGATTTCATCCATTCAGCCTGTGCTTCTGCGACTGCTGTTTTCTTTTCAGCTTCTATAATTGCTGCAATAGTGTTATGGTCTGCGTCCGAAACTGCATCAATCAGTTTTTCTACAGACTTTTCAGATACGCTCTTGTAAGCATTAACCGCTTTAATATGATTAAGTTCTTTTACAGCTTCCTCATACTTCTCATTCTGTAAGCGTTCCGCTTCTGCCTTAGCTTCCGCTTCCTGCTCCTCGGTTGTCTGCTTTGCTCTTAAAGCCTTGGTAAGCTCTCCTTTTTCCCTTAAAGCCTTATCAAGTGCCTGCTTTTCCTTGGCTCTGTCTGCCTTTTCTGTAGCAAGCTGTGCCATCAGTTCTTCAACTGTGGGTGTATTTGGCTTTACTTCGGTTGTCTGTGTATCTGTTGGGTTTTCGGTTGCTGTTGATTTAGCTTCATCTGCCATTTTCGTTACCTCACTTTTCTGTGTTTTCTTGACTTCTCTGTCTCATTGTGTTTTATCCACTTCTCTGTGCATATAAAAAGCCACTGGGATAATTCCCAGTGGCTATATACCTTGATTATTTATTTGTTCTGCTCTTATCAATCAGAGGGCTGTTGCTAACTTGGTCGCTCAAGTCTTGCATCGTGCGGTCATTGTTAGTTGTATCATCTTTAATATTGCCCTTTTGTATTTTTTCAACCGTTTCCTTGCTTGCTTCCCAAACTTCGTTAGGGTCGTCAAATACAGGAATTGCATTAAGTACTTTCCCTCCATTAATGCCTGTATTAATAAGTGTTGCTATACTGTTGACTTTTGTTGATAATTCATATAGCTTTTGTCTCTTAATGTTAATTTCAATATCCTCAAGGCTTATAAGCCTTAATGGACTATCTTGTGGGACATACGGACTTTTATCAATAGCCGCAAGAACTACTTCTAGTTCATCCATTTTGCAGCTTTCGGTTATCATCTGTAACTTTGTTGCTGCTGCCTCTGCGTGATCCCATCCACTTGCATTACTAGCCGCAACACCTGTTATGTTAGACGCATTGTCATTTGTAAGTGGAACATTGCATTTTTCAAGTATCTTGTTTCTGCGATATTGAATGTTATTGAGCATCCCTGTGTAATCGTAATTAATTGCAAGAGATTCAACAATTGGTGTCTTTCCGTCTGCAGATGTATAAGTCTGCATCCATTCGCCGGATTTCGGCTTTCTCACAGTTTCTTCAATAGTCTGTGTGCCATCCTCATTGTCTGTAACTTTTCTCTCTACAGGAAAGTCAACATCGTTTGTATGCCATACCGCCTGCGTATTCTGTTCAACATCATTGGTAAAGTCTGAAATAAGTAAGTTTAGATTATCTAACTCAGACATTTGATGTTCCCAAACTCCCATGCGGTCATATGCCCTAAAATATTCAACTATAGGCACAATTCCAAGCGGATTTACTTCCCCGCTTCTTTGCTGATGTCTCCACGCTTCTTTTTTCGTATAATCTCCATTTGCAATCTCATTAAGATTAACTATCTCAAAACGATAATCTTTTGTAAAACAGGTGTAGTAGTTGTTTCCAGTTATTCTATCATATCTGTAAGTAACGCCCATCATTGTTCGTTTATCGGAATAATAGCTTGACTTCACTACAAATGATGTTCTTGGGTCTAATATATCTAATGTAAAATATGGTTTATTCTTTTTCCATTCCATATTTACATCTACAAGAACATTACATATTGCCCCGATTGTTACATATCTTCCTAAATCTTGTGTCTTTGCCTTAATTTTTGCAAGTTCGTACTGTTTGTTAAGCTCTGATATTCCGTCTGCGACGAATTTCTCTTTTCCATCACCATTCTGCACAAGTGAAATAGGATTCCCCCAAGCGAATGAAGTCCAAAATTCTGATGCTTGATGAGCGACATTATCTATACACTCACAATCAATGTCCGGTCTGTAAGTTTTGGGGTTCTTCCTAATTATCGGCTGTATTCCTGCATCGTAATCAAGAAGATACTGTATTCTGTTGGCGTTTTGTATGTGTGTTGAAAAGACATCTCTTAATACATCTAACACATTTTCATATGTTATTTCCGGAACATCCGTTGTTAATACAATTCTTCCTGTCTGCATTTCTTACACCTCTAATAAAATGTCATACCGCTTGAGCTTCTGCTATCCGGTATTTCTTTAATTTGAAAATTGTCATCATCATTCGGCACATACCAAATCCATTTGCCGCAATGTTTGCAACCTAGTTTGTGTGTGCGTGGGTCTTTCTTATCTGCCTTAGTTAGAAACTTATGGCAGTTCGGACACATAATTGACTTGTCTTTATTCATATAAAATTCCATATATTACCTCTTTGCATAACAAAAGCACCGCCACAATTAAGTAACGGTGCTTCTTGATAAGGAATGTTTTGTTTATGAAAAACAGCTCTGTAATTTCTTACAGATACAGTATATCATTAGTGCAATAGGACATTCTAGGACAACTTTAAATAACTATTGCCATATTTTTCTTCAAATACTTTTAACGCTCTTCCATGAAGTCTTGTTACATTCCTGTATGAAAAATTCATTTCTGTAGCAATTACTTCAAATGTCTTTTTTTCAATGTATCTTGAAAAAAGTACGTTGTAGTAATCTTCATCTTCTATACTGTCTATTTGCCCTATGATTGTATTTTTCTTATCAATGTATTCATCTATCATTTTATCAAGGTTACGTTCCATTTCGTCAATTTTGGCGTATGTAGTACCTATTTTATCTGGGTCTGATGATGATAACACTCTTTCCTCATTCTTTACTGCCGATATGCTGCAAGAAAGCTCTCTAAGTTGTGCTATCTCTGTTAGCTTGTTATTTATCATACGATTAAGTCTACTGATTTGATTAAGATAATCCTTAGTTGTCATAATAGATTAACCTCCTATATTGGGCTTGACATAATGACTGTTTTTTTAACCCGATTTCCTTTTGTCATCCTCAATGCAAAGTTTGAAAAAACATCTGGAACATCATCAAGCTGTTTCTTCCCTGATACTGAATACTGTTTTAGCAACGACATCATTATTCCGTATGGCTCATTAGGTTTGTAAAGTGATGAATCTTTAAAAATAATGTGTTGCAAAATCCAGTTAGAACATTGAAAAATTCTTGCTTCTTTGTTTGTTTCAGTCGGCGTGTCTGTAATATTACATATCCAACCTACACTCTCTACACGCTTATTAACCTCCATTGCAACCCTGTCGCCACCGGCATTACGCTCAAATTCGCACTCTTGCACTTTGTTATTTACAAGTACACCTGCGGCATTTCTGTATTGTTCTTCATAATCTGCTGTGTTATCACATACGCAATCAACGCAGTAATAATCTTCTCCGTGTTTCTGCAATACAGGTAGTACAAAATAATCCGTACCTTTTCCCTTTGTATCACATTGAGCTGTGATAATCTCCGGCTCTCCGTGTGGTAAATTGAGATATCTTCGGATTTTATCATCTGGAAACAGCAATCCCTCACGCTCTATAGGCTCCTGTTTGTATAAACACCTATAAGATATTTCGTCCATTAAAAGCTGTTGGTCTGCAAAAAATTCTTTTGTAAATCCACTATACTCATAATCAAAGTTGCTCTCACCTGTAACTGGATTAACATCCGGCACAGCGATAGTTTTAACTCTTTTATTTCCTGCGTACATATTTTGTATTCTGCCAATAACATCGTGTACGCTCCAGCGTGTAGCAATATGTATTTCTTTGCAGTTATGTCCGTCCGTATCTTGAATTTTTCTTTGTCTGGCATCTACCGCATATTTATCCCATAGCTTATCAAGTACCATAGGATTAAGTGCTTCTTCAATGCCGCCTATCATATCGTCTACAAGCAAAAATTTGCTTGCACGAACTTTACCAGCATTTTTACTGCCAACAGATGTACATTGTATGCTTGGAAATGGTTTGTATTTACCTACATTGAACTGTTCAAGTTTTGCATTTGTGCTTGTGACTGTAAGATTAGGGAAAATTTCATTCCACGCATATTCGTCAGAATTTGTAACAATGTCATACACGCCATCGTAGTACATTCGTGTAATGTCGCCCGAATGAGAGTAAAAAAGACAAAAGTCATTAGGAAACCAGCCAGCAACTAAAGCATTGAACATTTTTTCAATGGTTGTTTTTCCTGCTCCTGGTATTAATGACACACACAATATATCGTATTTATCATCAATCATACCTTGCAATGCTTCTGTTAGCCCCATTTTTATAAATTGTTTGCGGCGTGGCATATAAAATCGCTCTTTAGGCTCTCTTTTCTTTTCAAGATACCTAAAACCGCTGTCAACAACTTTGTTTTGTGCTTCAATCAGCAAAATATCGTAAAACCAATTAATCAGCTCATATTCCGTTTTATTTGCAAACGCATACTTCTCTAAATCCCATATCGTTCCACCTGTTTTAGCCGTGCAGAAGCCCTCTATAAGCTCTTTTGCCCTCTTAGTAAGCTGTAGCCCATACTCAATGTCTTTTTCGCCATTTATGGCTACACTGCAAGCCTCTACATAGGCATTAATTACTTGCTCATCTATTCCGTTTTTTTCTATGTAATTTTCATATCCATCAACTGTGGAAATAAGGCTCTGACTAGCCATAAAGAAAAGCACCTCCGCCTTTTAGCAGAAGTGCCTTATAGACCTCTGCCTATAATTGTTTTAGGGTAGCGACTACAATCAATCTGTAGCCGGTAAAATTTTATTAGAGCAATACGTCATGAACAGCCGGATGCAATCTATTTAAAAGTGCATTATAGCCGTCAATTACATACTCTGCCGGAATCATATATATTTTAATGCCATATCTTTTTGCCGTTTCAATTTCAATGTAGCATCCGCACCAATCCCATGCCTCGTTTATTCCAATGAATACATCAGCCTGTGCCAGTTTTTTAAGGCTTTCTCCTAAAAACCAAATGGCTTGATTGTTGTCTTTCGGTGGGTTATCCTCAATGTAACTGTCGATAAGCTCTAACTCCTTACCCTCGTATATTTCCGCAATCTTTTTCATCTTCTGGATGCTTGCTTTGATTTCTTCCTCTGTTCTGCCTTTCATCGGCACGCTTACGAATAATTTTTTCATAATATTTTCCTTTCTGCTGATAATCAGCAATTATCGTTCTAATTCGTCAATCCTATTTTCAAGTATTGCCACGCACTCTCTCATTTTTTGTCCGTCCTTTTCTGAAAGACATTCAGCACTAACAGTACCTATTTTCCATGATATGTCCTTTAAGTATTGGATTGCATTTTCAACTTTGTTATCATCACGATTAAATTCTTCGCACAAACACTTAGCAATATCTTTAAATGGCTGTGGGTTGTCTAGCCTTGAATTGGCTTCTGCTATAGAACAATGCTTATATTGTATTATTGCGTCCATTGCAAAGTCTCTATCCAAATTAACCCCTAAAAATCGGTCTGTAACTGTATTCCATATGGCATACAGATTGTCTACATCATCTTGCAATGCAACTATTAACATAATCTCACTCCTTTTCTTCACTATTCGCTAATGATTTTGTTTCCTCTAGGATTTTCATTGCTAATGCTCTTGAAAATTCATAATTATTTTTCGGGTATCTTCCTAAGATTGATTTTGCGTACTCATTAACTGCATCAACAGAAACATCAATACCCATTACTTTTCCAGATACCTCAACACATTCTGTTCTCTTTTCATTATTTGTGCATTTATTGTCTTTGTTATATCGGCAGGTGGTTAAGTTGCAATCATTCATTTTTAACACACCCCATTCTGCCAGCTATATAATGACTTCTTGCATCGCAAACTGTCCTACAATCAATAACATTGCCCTTATCGAGGCAAATCTCAAGATGCTCACATTTATCGCACTTTGTATCTTTCTCTTTATATTTCTTCGGCTTGTATTCCTTAAAATCCTCACACTCACAGTCTAAATCTGTGTCATTGCCCTTGCTACAAGTATATATGGGATATTCTTCTCCTATTTCTTCGTCGAAAATATAATCTTCTTCGCTGAATTTGCATTTTGAACAATCATTCATTTCTCATAAACCTCTCAAAATCTTTCCTGCACTTAGGGCATAAATCAAGTTCAGTTTTACTTGTGATTAATACGACTTCAAACTCTTCAAGCATTTTATTCATAGCATTTTCCTTAGTTTCATAATCATAGCATTTTTGCTTTTCTTCCTGAATCGTTCCAGTGCCTCTCCGAATTAGAGTTAGCTTAATTTCTTTCCCGCACCTGTCGCAAGTGTGCCGTTCTTTGTTGTGTTTCATTGTGAATATCCTCCCAAGTTCTGCAAAACTCCTTGAATGTTTTCTTATCCATCAGTGAAGCTATTTCGTGCAAGTTTACAATGTTGATTTCTGCGTCTTGCTCATATTGCACATTGGCAACAAGGTCTATATTGACCATTGGAAGCCTCCCGGCATAATGTTCTATTTTATACGAACTACACAAGCACTGTTCGCCATCAATTGTGACTTTAGCACATCTCGGGTGTCCTTCTATTGGTTCTGCTTTGAATTTATGTATATTACTCATTCTTCCCCCATAAATTATCTGGTAATTCCTCGCCGCCATATATCTTGTTAGCGTATTTCTTAAATGTCGGTACGCTACAACCTGCTACTTTTGCCGCCTTTACTTGTGAAGCCTGCCCTGATATGTATAAGTTAATTGCTTCATAAAACTTATCTTTGTTTAATGGATGTACACCCATAGCCATAATAATCACTCCTTACTTTCACACCAACTACTCTTACAAGCGTGATTCATAATGTTAATTAAAACCTTTTCAGAAGAAAAGTGAACTAAGCTGTAATCACATTGTGCTGAAAACTTTGTATTGAAATATTCATCAACTAACATCTTGTAGTCTGTATTATCGTCCATATCACTTATAGCCGCATAATAGGTATCTGTATATCCGTCACGCTCTATGTCGGTTTCTTTTGTTAAATTATCTACTACCCTTGATAAAACCTTATCTGTTAATGGGTAGTGATATTCTCCAGTACATTCTCCGTGTTTATCTAAAAAGTATTTAAAGAATGCTTCTACATTTTCTTTGAGTGTTTTATCATTAGTCCAATCATAAGCTATCTTGCCAGCTCTACTTATCATTCTTTCCTCGGCAACTTCCCAATCACTTTGAGAGTATTCGCTTATCGGCTTAAACTCTTTCACTTTTTTATCTTTGGGTAAAAAAGAATTACATTGTTCTCTGTTAAGAGAATTACACTCTGTATTTAATGTTCCGTAATTAGTGTTAGGGTAATCATTGTTAGTAATCCCTGTTAAAAGAGTTACATCTTGCGGCACTCCCGAATTACACTTTGTGTTATTCCCTTGGGAATTACATTTTGTGTCATTCCCGTTTTTCTCATTTTGCAATTTCTGTCCTTTATCTTCTGCTATAACTTCTTGTCTGATATTTTCTTCCCATTTTTTAACTTCTGCGTTGATAACATCATAATTAGGTCGTATATGTATAGTTGGCATTGAATTGAATTTGTATTTTGCTGTAATTACAAACTTTTTTTCTACCAACGATTTAATCGCTTTGTCATACTGCCTTTCAGTAATCCTTATCTCTTCCCACCAGTCTTTTCTTTGCTTTGCAATCCAATATTTGCCATTTTTGTATATCTTGACTTTGCTTTTATTATCTTTAGTTGGTGCAAACCAATATAAAATTCTTGATAACAGCGTACCCTCTATCAAATCACCTGTTATGTCAATGTATTTATGGAATGTGTGGTTACACCTTGCTGATGATAGAAAATTAACTTTTGTTTGGATTTCATTTTCTGATAGCATATTTATTACCTGCCTTTCTGATAACTGCCTTATTAACAAAACAACAAACAGGCACTAAGGCTTGTGCTTTTCGGTCTGCATCACCTAGTTTGTTGTAATCGGATAGACAGGACTTGAACCTGTGACTACTTGAATAAATCAAGCGTTACTCCCAACTGAACTACTATCCGTTGTGCAGTTTCTTGTGTTGGAAAGTATTTATGGCACTTCATTACGCTATCTGCCATCCTGTTCGCAAATCAACCAACACAAGCATTTTAATTATTCAGCAGGGATTACTGCAACGCCTGCTTATTCGGGAGCTACCCGACTACTTGATGTGGTGTGGATTTGAACCACACATAAACAAGCACTCCTGTCCTTTCAAGCCCCTAGCAATCAGGTATTCCCCTGTGGTTATGCTATGGTAGATTCGAACCACTAGCTCATTCTATCTGCTATTAGCGTTTACCCATTCCGCCACACATCAACTTACTCACACCTCTTAACCTAGGATAAGTCTGCAAACAACATTACGCACGCAGACCTAAGAAGTGCTTTCAAAACGCCGATATCGTGAATCGAACACGAACAACATTTCTGTTGGATAGCTTAGCAAGCTGCTGGAATACCTTTATCCCATATCGGCAAGCGGTGGTTTTTTACTTGGTTATCACCACCCAAGGATTTTTTAGTCAGCCGCAAGCGGCTCAATCCAGTTCCCTGTACTAAGTTTAACCGGTATATTGATTAGCACCTGCATTTCTCTAATAAACGCACTAGGGGTGTACTGGCAACATCGCCAATGGGGAAGAGAGGAATCGAACCTCTATTGTTTACCACTTGGGAACAGATTTACAGTCTGCCGCAACACCGCCAATCGTTGCCGCTTCTCCATATCGTTTTAAAAGACTAGCATTGTGAAAATGTTACGATTAAGGTGGATAGTTGATACTGAAAAACAATGCTAGTCTTAATAGCAGTATAGGCTATGACACCTATAACAGGTCGTGGCAAAGCTTGGATGTCATTCTACCCGTGCAGTTGGGCTTAAAGAAAGTAGCTTCGCTCGCTGTCTATCCATACAGATAACTGCTGCGCTATAGGTATAACTTAATTTTATTTGCGTATTTATAATACGCAAAACCTCACGGACTATCTGACAGTCCTTAACAGCTCTCGCTATGAGGTGAAAGGAGGACTTAATGCTAGTAAACCAATAAGTCCTGTAAAGGCACAAGTGTAATTAAACACTTGAACTACCCCTGTGGGATTTGAACCCACGATACAGGAATCAAAATCCTGTGCCTTGACCACTTGGCTAAGGGGCAATATGCTATTCTTTTGTTTCAAAGAGTACTGCATTTTTATTTGCTGTTTCAAGCTCTGTGAAGTTATCCTTGCCTTTTACAACATTTGGATTGCCATTACAGGCATTACAAGGCTTTTCACAATATAACTTATGTCTATGTTTGCACTGGTAACAGTGCTTATCCTGATTACCCATTATTTATCACCTGCCTGTCTGTGATTAGCTCTGTAAGAATCAAAGCCATTCGGATAACGTGCTATAAGCTTATCTATGTTTGTCTGCATTACATCATCAAGACTGAATCCGCAAGCTTCGCAAATCATAGCAACGTACCACATTACATCGCCGCACTCTTTCTTGAGGTGCTCTAAGTCTATGCCTTTTTCGTGGAATATGCCCTTTTTAACGAGGTCTGATACTTCGCCAGCTTCACCAGTTAAACCTAAGACGCCATTAAGAAGTCCTGCTATGTCATTTATGTTGCTACACTTAGCATTGCTTTCTGCCAGAGGACTAAGTGGAAGCTTACCGGTTAATTCGGTACACAGCCTGTGATGAGCCATTTTATCGTTAGTACGCATAGCCAATTTTTGGTATTCATTGCCCTGCATTTATAACTCCTAACTCTTTTTTATTTTTTAAAATTTTTTGGAATTTACTCGGCTGAATTAGCCGTTTTGATGTGTGTATTCATTGAATATCTTGTGATTAATTAAGATGTGTCTATTATACACCTATTTATCAGATTTGTATAGTGGGTTTATTAATTAATTTATATAAGCCTGTAATTAATAATTATATATAATATATGAGTTGTTGATAAAATTATATATATTATATTTAAAACATATGCAGAGGGTTTTTTATTTTTGTCGTAATTTGAGGGACTTAGTGGGGCGAAATCGAACGCACGTTTTAACCCCCACCCCTAGAGCCATTCATGGCATACAATAAGAACCGTGCAATTGTCAATATTGCTTGTATGCGTAAAGCTAATAAATCCGCTACAATCCGCTTGTTTACTAAGCTCGCAGTTGTTTGATGTTCATATGTTCGGTTTAATCACTTCGTCAAACCCGACTTTCGCGAAGTGATGTTGTCACATATCAAAAACGCTACAATCCGCTTGTTTACTGACTTTGTGAGGCTTCTTGTACATCTTGCACAATGTTTTCTTGTTGTGCAATTTGACAAATAATAGAGCCTTGAGCGTCGTCAAATGTGTTGAGCTGTGGCAGGTCTGACGCTGTCTTAATGACTTTCGCGGTGCTTTCTCTGCTCACGCCTGGAAGATTCCAACCAAAGCGGCGATTCATTACAGCCAGCTGTCCGACTGGGTTCTTACCGGACCAGAGCCGAGCCTCTCCGCTAGATTCATAATCTTTTGACAATTTTTCCCACAAATCATAAGCCGATGTACTTAGTCTATCCGCCCTTGTTCGTTCATTAGCCCAATTATATATAACTATTTCATTTATGCCAGTTAACTTACAATATCCTGATATAGTACATATTTTATTATACTTATAACACAGATATATATAATAGTCTGCTATATAATTAAGATACTCATAATTATAACTATTGCAATTACTATTATTAATATTACTATACTGGTTATTATAATTATTATTATTATATCCCTGTAATTTACCCTTTAATTTTAATCTATTAGTACCCTTAAAGGTATTATTGTATACATAAATCAAAGCAGCATAAAAGAGAGATTGCGGAGCTGATGCCATATCTTCGATGTTTTCGTTTGTGCAGAATCGCTTAAAATGCATATCAATCTCATTTTCAAAAATTTCTTCGCTGTCTGCTGTTTCCCGTACTTTTTCCATCTGTTCCCCTTTCCGCCGGAACTTATCCAGCTTATTATTGATATATACTAATAACATAAAAATAACCCAATAACAATATTAATATTATCGGGTGTAAATCTTATATTTAATTATTAGCAATATAATAACACAATAAATATAATTAATCAATAGGTATTAAAAAGCGATGTATAACAATATACACCGCTTAAAAAGATATAAAGATATATTTTAAATTTCCACAACTTTCCCAACTCTGGAATTTTCAAAAATTCCATCGGAAAGCTGTCCTTCGAGCTCTGTGACACATTCTTCTTCTGTGTCACAGGTGACAGAAAAGACGCTGTATTCGTTTGTTCCTGTTTTGTCGGAATTTTTAATCTCCAACAATCTTACTTTTCCGTTTTCAGAAAAATCATATTTGCGTGACTTATTGAAACTCTCACGCTGTCTATGCCCATCTACTCCGTAGACTTTCCATGTTTTTGTCGTCATAATTTTCACCTTCCCAGCCTTTCGGCTGTCCTTTCTTTTAATGTACCTTGATTATATACCGATAGCGTTATATTGTCAACACTATTTTTAGTGTTATTTAAAAATATTTTATCTTCTCGTCGTCTGTCGGTACTATCTCTATAATATCGCTTGGCTGACATCTTAATATAATGCATATCGTATTAATGGTATCCGTTGTTATTCCTTTTCCCTGTCTAATATTCTGCAATGTTGCTTGGCTTAATATCTTATCTTTCCTTATTTTAGTGCTTGTGTATCCTCTGTTGGATAATTCTTTTAAAATATCGGTTTTATACTTCCACATATAGACATTATCTCCTTTCATATTATAGATATAATAATACAACTTTTATTTTCAAAATGCAACTAAAAATGTTTTTATCTTTTCACTAATTTTAGTGTTGACAAGCACTATAATCAGTGTTATTATTAAGCTACAAAATAAATAAGGCGGTTGCCCCGACCAAGGAAACGAACCGCCACCAATCAAAAAGAAAGGTAAGCCGATTATATCACATTCGGCGAAACGGTACAAGATTATGATTATAGGAACATTAGAAAGCGGCGCAAAATGCGTTTACGATATGCCAACGGAAATCGAGACGGCGGCAGAGTTCGAAGCCCTTATATATGGCTATAATAACGGCAGACTTGCAGAAAGCCAGAGAGAAGAACTATATAACCAGCCTAAATTATTAGGTTTAAATGGTCCAATGTGGAACGGCTGGGGAACACTTGCAAGCACGGGCGAGACGGTAGCGGTCATCCGCTATGAAAAGCCTTGCAGATATTAGCCGAAACGCTCCAAAATCGGAGCGTCAGCTGCGGACCGGTCGCCGTGGCTCTGATGATGGCAGACCAGAAAGGGAAAATATGACAACATTAAAATTTGAAAATAATAAATTCTATAAGACTTCTACACTATGCGATAAAATAGACGTTTTCGAAATTGTAGATAAAATTCCTATCAACTTTTTTGTTTGGAATATCGGCGAGAACATGGGCACGCATGAATATATTCCAGTTTGTGAAGATTTACACCATGAAGATAAAGAAAACTTTGAAATAAATACCGCAACACTTAAAGCTGTAAAAGTTGCACCGGATGAATGGGAAAAACTCAGCAAAGCAGCATCCTGGGACATTGGAAATCTTAAGCAGGCAGAAAAAGCTATAAAAAGCAAGCGCAAAGGCTATACAGCAGACAGAAAAAGAGCTGCCGCAGAATTAACAATAGACATTTTCCGCAGAATTTGCGAATAGTCGAAACCGCCACCCGGCGGTCTGCAGGAACTGCCCTACCTGCACCGATGAGACAGGGCACACAATGAAAGGATGGTTGATTTTATGGAATTTAGAACATATCAACAGGATTTAGAAGAATTGAAAATCTCGGAAGAAACTTTTAATAATGTAATTAGTCACATTTATGACAAAAAAGCGGAAGAAATGCTTGCTATTGCAAAAACAATTAAATCGGGGGCTAATGTTCTTCCAGTAGTAAAGAGAGCTTTTGAGCGTGTTCTTGCAATGCGGCAAGCCGAAAGAAAAGAAGTTTTTGATTTTTATTATAGGATTTAATGAAAGGGTGATTGTTTTTATGACATTTGAAAAAGATTTGCAGGCTAAAAAGGCGGACGCATTGGCAGCATATAAGGCGGCTAAAGCTGATTTTTTAGAATCTGTAACAAGTGAAAATATAAAAGGCAATTTTGAAAAATATAAAATTTTTTGCATCAAAAAAGCCGACTGTATGCGGCTTGGTGTAAGAATTTAGGCAAGACTAGCGTTCCCGGGGTTCGATTCCCCGGCTTGCTTTTACCCTGATGTCAGGGGGAAAATGAAAATATGGAGGTATAACAATGAATAAAAAATGGTATACAAAAGACTTACCATACAAGACCATTCCAGCTTGTGAAAAAGCATACAAGAACGCTATCAAAAACTTTTTTGATTTTGCTGGAGTTGACAGCGAAGAGATTAAAAAAATAAAATGTTGTGTATTTATGATTTTCTGCTCGATTGAGCACGACAGCGAAAATGATGTTAAAAAATTATTGAAAAAGCCTAACAGGCTAGAAGCATTTTATTTGTTCAAAGAAAACAAACAGAATGAAAAAATTTATAATTTCTCAATGATTAAGGGCGTACAATCTGCGCCCTTTTTGGCTTGTTTGGTTCTGACTGGTTCGATTCCAGCCGCAAGCATTAAGCATATATTTTTATACGCTTTTCTTTGCGTACCTTGAAAAATTAATATAATAATGCTATGCTTATATATAAGGCTTTTGCACCCTCTTAGGTGTACAAGTGTACCCAATCGGGGCGGTGTGCGTTCTGGTAGTTCTCCAGAGCTGGCGACAGCTTTCAACAACTCAACAGGCATATTATACCCATTTTATACAACGCTGTTAAAAGTGTTTTAAGGCTGTTTTATTTTATAGGCTTATAAGTCTACACTTACGCAATAAAACCACCGCACAGGGCAAATCACAAAGCCACGACACCGAAATTGTAAGGCACACTTACAGCCGCACGGAATCAGTCGTATACTTTAGCTTGTTAAAGTTCTAAAGTTTTTCGTCAATTTTTAAGGGTAAATCTGAACAAAATCGAGGTCGAAATCTGATAAAAGTTTTCAACCGATTTTTGGATTTTAAAATTGAAAGTGGCGGGGGTATCAAAATTTTTGCATTATATTTTTGTGGGGAAATTTTTCAATTTTTTAAGTGAGATTTGAACGAAATCCAAAGCAAATTTTGGGAATTGGCAAAATCGAAATTATGAATATAAAATGTCATACCTAGGGGACTATCAAAAAAGTTACCTTGAAATTTTGTGACAATATTCTTCTGTATGTATTAATGCCTTACTCGAATATCGGCATTGACTAAGTTCATATATCAATAATTCCTTTGTCATAGTCGGATTAGTCCTTTGAATTATTTCTAATAACTCATCAATACTCATTATCCTACTCTCCTAACTGCTCCAAGCACCATATTGACAATATCAAATACTTCGTCGCCATATGTTGCTACAAAATCGCACAATATCTCTTCCTGTTCGATAGGTAAATACACATCATAGGACATACAGATTGCGTGACATACTTCGTGTATCAGCACTTTGCGTAGCATAAATCCTTGTAGTTTGTCTGACAGATATATTGTATGCGTATTTCTGTCAGTTACACCTAAGCTAATTGTATTGTCTGACCGCCTTAATTCGCTTGAATTTGAATTTTTATATTGTATGTGCCAAATTGTACCATTGATTGTAAAAAACATCTGTATGCCTCCTTTCTGAATAAAACAGGCTATGAATATTGCTACCCATAGCCCTTAATTTTAAATCCGCTTGAGCTTCTTCATTTTTTCCTCATATTTCCTTTTACTTTCTTTGTTTTTATCAGGATTATTTTTTATCCACCTTTCTCTTGATTTTCTCACTTGTTCCTTATGCTCTTCTCTCCATTTTCTATCTTTTTCTATCCTTTTAATTTTTCTTTCTTCTAATTCTTCTGGCGTCATATCTTTAACTTTTTTCTGCATGGGTTTAGTTAAAGCTGTCTTTATATCCATTCCTCTTTTTATTCTGCACCTCACTGAATTCATACATTTTATATTATATTCTTCACACCATTCTGTAAGAGTTTTTACAACACCATCAATTTCATAATAAGAATTATTAGTCTTATTATTACTTTGAATTTTCATAGATACAAAACGACAATTACTAGGTTCGTAATCACCATTAACATCTATGCGGTCGATTGTACACTGTCCTCTTTTTGCGGTTTCATCGTAGCCATTTTTGTAAGCCCAATCAGCAAAATTTTTCAACCCGTTTTCGCCAAGCCATTCATCGCACATTTTTATCCCTCTTGCTCCGTAAGTAGAGTAAGAAATATCCTTAATGTTATAACATCTATTATAAATATCTCTGTATATAGTGTAGATTTTTTCTTTTGACATCCCATGTTTATAGCTCTTTCTATTTTCTCCTGTTGGGTTTTTACTGCAACCACAAGAATGTACAAGAGGATTATTAAATTCAGAAAGTGTCATTTCTTTTATTTTCCCACATTGGCACTTGACAACGACTTTGCCGCCTCTGTTATATTGTTTTGCACCTATTATTTCTAATTTATCCTTCTTTCTTCCTATTTCTTTTTTAAGTTCATCTAAATAAGCACACCCACAAGATTTAATTTTTCCACTTTTTCTAAGAAGATTAGCTTTGTATACAGGGATTATATTTCCGCAATCACATCTGCACGCCCATCTCTTCATATTATTTTTCTTATCGTAAACTCCTACCACAGTTAATCTGCCAAAGCATTTTCCAATAAAATCTGTATCGCCCATTATTTTCTCCTTACATTAATTAATCTTATATAATATTATATCATTTTAAAAAATTGACCACAAGCAAAAAATGATATAAAATTAAATAATATTAAACAAGAAAGGATTTTTATTATGGCTACAGATACATTAAAAAATAGAATTAGAATATCTACAACTCTTAAACCTGAAACTAATGATTTACTGAAAAAGTACTCTCAATCAACTCAAATACCAATAAGCAAGATAATAGAAAATGCAATAATAAAATATATTAGTGAGGGCAAATGATGCCCTCACTATTTTGTGACTTAACTTACAGTTTAGAAACAAGTGTACTAAGTTTGGTTCGCATAAGATTACGTTCCTCCGCTGTCATATCGCCGATAAGCTGTGTAATATCGCCGCCAAGCTCCTTGATATAGCCGTCAAGTGCTTTCATCTTATGCTCCTTATCCTCTGGCGTATTAGCTTTGTGCATTTCTTTTGTTTCTGTGTACATTCTCTTTGCCCTGTCATAGCCACTTTCAGCGGTATGTGTACTTGTAGGCTCTGTATAGTACATTCTGCCATATTCCCTATCCATATCACGCTCTGGGTACATATGCATATAAGGCGGTTCTTCGTATCCTCTTCTGCCTACATAAGTGCCCTTGCCTTTAGGGGCATATCTGCCGGTAGTCTTGTATCTGTATTCATCATAGTATCTTCTGCCACTCTCTTCGCCATATTCATCTTTTAAGGCTCTAAGTAGCTCCTTGTTGTATTCTTCTTCCTCTTCATCAGCTTTCTTCATAGACTTAACGATAACAGCCTTGTACTCTGCTTCACATAAGTCCTTAATCATATCGACAGCTTCTCCCATTTCCTCTGTATTGACATTCTCAACGCCCTTATCAAGCTCGCCTAAGGCTTTCTCTGTAAGACATTCAATCATTTTGTGGATTCTTTCAATGTGCATACTCACACCCCCTTACGCTTCACGGACAGCAATTAAGTTGCTGTTCTGAACCTGTATAGCCTGTGTAGATGTATTCTGCACTGCTACTGTACTGCAACAGCCACAAGGTACATCGACGTAGGCTTGTGCTGATACATTAAATAAGTTTTCAACAGCGGCTGGTGTTACAATCATTCGTGTTGACTGTAAAGGTTCTCCGTCCACTGCGATAGCAAGTGAAATGGCTTCCACTGTGCCGCCTGTAGGTATCTGAATATTGCCGCTATAGGATACCAAAAATCTCGCTCTACACTGATTTGTAATACCTCTTAACTTGATAATTCCGCTTCCTTGTCTGTGTACGATACACTTACTACCGCAAACTGCTGTTTCTGTAAATGCAACATCTTCTCCGGCAGCAACTGTTTGTAATGCGATTCCTGTAATTTCCATTGTCTTTACCTCTCTTTCTAAAAAATAAGGGCAAACCATACAAGTCTGCCCCATGCTCCCGACATCAATGTCGGTACCAACGTAATACTGCTTAGCAGACATAATCTTTCGAGTTTTCTTTCGAGTGGAAGTCAAAAGCACCCAATCCGATTAAGATACTTGATTATTCAGTTGTTTAGCAGCCACAACCTGTATTACATCCGCATCCATAAGCATATCCGTAAAGGTTGCTTGCCGGGAAGGATGGTACTGGCGTAGGTCTTACAGCGTCAATAATCTGATTTGTCTGTGCTGCCATTGTGGTAGTCAGAAGTGCATTCTGTCTATCCTGTGAAGCAGCTCTGCGTAAATCATTATTCTCTGCCTGTAATGTTGCAATCTTGTCATTAGTCAGGAAATCAAGAATAGCTCTCGTTCCTGCCTGCTGGCTGTCAATAATATCTCTTGCATTATTATTCATAGTGTTCTGTAAAGCACAGGTGTTGGTTGCCATATTGTAGTTTACACCCTGAATAGCTTCTCTTGTCTCACAGCAACAGTTTGCAAGCTGTGACTGTAAAGCGTTTGCATTCTGCATATTAGCGACTGTATCAGCGTTAATAGCCTGCTGGATGCCGTAGCCTGTCTGCATGATATTAGTGTTAATACCATTAAAGCCTGTGAGCATACTGTTATTCATAGCGTAGAATCCATCACAAAGTCCGTTGGAAATGCCATCTAACTTACTGATAACTGCCGAATTGTCGAAGCCTCTCTGAATATCAGCCTGTGTAGCCGCTGTTGCAACATAGCCACCGCCATTATTGCCGCCAAAACCGCCAAATCCACCATTACCCCATCCAAAGAGTAAAGCAAATACAACGATTATCCAAAGCCAGCCGCCATCAGCCCAGCCGCCATTATTGCTGTTGCCATCAATGTTTGCTACAAGTGGCACGCTGGCACAATTTGAATTAAACATATTAGTTACCTCCATTAATTTATTCATAAAGATGTCACCCAGGTAATTTGCAAAGACATCTAATATGCTATTAATTATTAAATCTGCTTTTTATCTGATTAAATACATCATCTGCATTTAATCCTTTTTCTTTACATAAATTTCTAGCCATCTGTTCGATACCTTGCGTATTGCCTTGCTGTGCCATTTGCATTGTGTTTTTCATCATTGGGTTGCTCATAAGCTGATTGTTTCCCATTATCTGCTGTATAAATTGTTGAGGACCACCTCTCATCATTTGAAAAAGGTTAATTGGGTTCATTCTTCATCACCGCCCTTGCTTTGAGTTCTCGAAGATTTTCTTTGTGTTCCTAAAGATTTATCAAATCTATCTTCTAACTGCCCTATTTTCTCTGATAACTCTTCAAACTTATTTAAGAATAGCTGTGTGCTTTCGTCTGACAGGGTAAATTTAGCGTTTTCTGCATTAGCCATAGAATTTACTGTCTGATTATCTTTAGGGGCTGCATAAGGCTTATACACAATTGTCTTAATTGTTCCGTCGGCATTCCAACCCTTAACATATATCTCCGACATATCCTGCTTCGGGAAAAATGCCATTGAGCCATCCATAGGGACCTCGTTAGCGTTGATATTTTCAACTGCCTGCACTATTCTTCCATTAATGCCTGCTATCTGCTGTGGCATAGGTTGTTGGATTTGTGGTTGTATCTGTTCCTGCGACTGAAATCTCTGTATATTTGCCACAGGGTTGTATTGATACGCTCCATATTGTGGTAAATAATTATTCATTATAGGTGTCTGATAAGGATTGTTCATTGTCCGCCTCCTCTAAAACCTCTTCAATTGCGTGGATAACAAGAGATAATGTTACTAAGTCAAGTTTCTGCAATTCTTCTTTACCCAAAATCTTTTCTCTAACTTCATCAGAAAACATTCGCATTACCTCTCTTTCTGATTATATTTTGGCATAAAAAAAGAGAAGAACATTATCAAGTTCTTCTCATATTTACATCACGCAATATCTCTTTTATTTAATTGTCTTTATCTGTACACCATCAAAATTTCCGTACACCATTTTTACACCATTTTGCCATTGAAATACATAGAAATACGTGGATTTTTGTGGCGTAAGTGTTTTACTTTTGCAATTTAGAAAACCGCACTAAACACCGCATTTATCGCGGTTTTAATCAAGATTATACGGAGTTATCTGATAAACATAATAAGTTTCTAAAATATTATACATTTTTAACTCTCCAATCCGCATAAACGCTACATTTCTTAATTCTGAATGGTGTATATTTACACCACATTTACACCACATATTTCACAAAATCAAGAACCTTATTGTCGTTCTTAACAATTCTTTCAATGTCATCACTTGCTTTCTGTGGCATAACATGTGTGTATAAATCCATTGTCATTTGTAATGTTGCATGACCTAAATATGATTGAACAACTTTCGGTTGAACACCTGCTTCAAAACACCTTGTCGCAAATGTATGTCTCAAGGTATGTCCGCTGAAATCTTCCATTTCTTCATCAAAAGAACGGACAAGATTTATTGTGTCTATAACAGATTCAATTGCAGCACTATATAAAACCGAATTAAGTGGCGTGTTAAATTTTGTCGTGAATAAATAATTATTCTGTTCCTTAGGTCGCTTGTTTGCAATTACATATTTCTGCCTTATCTGCCTTTCAAGATATTTCCGGCACGAACTGTTTATAGGTACTTTTCTAATACCTTTTTCCGTTTTAGGCTCTTCTAAATGAAATTCCTTATGCTCATCATCAAGATATTTCTGGTACACAAGGGTTTTTGATACGTTTATCAATCCATTTTCAAAATCAATATCATTTTCCGTTAAAGCAAAAAGTTCTCCCGGTCGCAACCCGGTATTAACCGCAACATTAAACAAATTATCATAGAACGTGCCAGCACAGCATTCAAAAAATGTTTCCTGCTCTTCAGCTGACAATGCTCTAGCAAAAACTTCTTTATCCGCTCTTATTTTAACACCTTTCGCCGGATTCTTAGACATCAGTTCATCTTCCATTGCTCTTGAGAACATGTCAGATGAAATAACTTTGATTTTGCTCTGCCTTTCATATCCATAGCCTTTATCTTCGGCAATGTCAATTAAATTTTGAATATCTGACTTAATAAGAGAGTTTATATTGCGGTTTCCTAAAAAAGGTGATATATTTTTAGTGTATATGTGAGTGTATTCCCTAAGCGTATTAGGGCGTACACTTCTCTTTTTGTATACCTCTACCCAGCGGTCAAACCAATCATCCAGCTTGATATTATCTCTTATGCTTTTAAATGACTGATTTTCGGCTATTGCAATTGCAAGTTTCTTTCTTAATTCTGACAATTTATCGTCATAAATACTTTTTCTCTGGCCAAATCTGTCAACATACCTGCCACAATATTTACCATTCTTTCTTTGACTTATTCCATTACCTAATTCTTTTCCTTTTAAATCTTTTCCCATAAATTCTTTAGCTCCTTTCCATAAGTAAAGAGCTATTGCGTAACAATTAAATATTACTACACAATAGCCCATATTTCAATATATCTCTATATTCCGTTACTTTTTTCTATATAACGCTCAAACTCTTTTCGCTTAACAAGCCGCTTGTTTCCAACTCTTAAAACAAAAGGGCAGTTAATTTCATTAAGCATATTGCTGATTCTATTAATCCCGATATTGCTATATTCAGACGCTTCTTCAACTGTTAATGTGACTTTCTCCCAAATAGGTATGCTTTTAACCATGTCATCAGCCCTTTCTATCTTGATTTTCATGTCCTTAATTCTTCTTGAAATCGTTGCTTTAGATAACATAAGTCTTTGACTAACCTGTTCTAAACTCATATTACCCACAAGCAACTTGAAAATTCTTAGTTCCTCTTCTGTGAAATTGGCATTTTCAATTATTTCATCAAGTTCCGGCTTAGTCAGTTCTGAAAACTTCATAAGCCATACTCCTTATTAAAATTTTATTCCTGTTTCCTTTTCTAACTGTTCAATTAAATCTTTTGCATTTATATATCCATCATTGTATGCTTCTATAATCTCATGTATCTCGTCTACAAGTTTTTCCAATCTTTTGCTACCAAATCCAAATTTGTCATGCAAAACCCAACAAAAAATTATTAAAGCTGATGTAAAACTTTCTTTTTGTTGCCTGCTTTTAATTCTATTTTCTTGAACTCTCATCATTTGCTGTTGAAATCTTCGTTGTTCTGGCTTGCTCATTTTTTATCCTCGCTTCCTTGCTTTTCTTTGCATAAACTAAAGACTTAATGTAATGCTCTTTGCATAATTTTGAATGATTATAAACCGGCTCACCGCAAAACCAGCATTTGCCATTCATTACCCATTCGCGTTTAATATCAAGTTTGTAATTTTTCTTGGCATCTCTTATTCTTTTTTTGATTTTCTGCTTATTGCGGCACTTGGCACATGTCTTAAAATTCTTGTCACTTTTAACCTTGCCACAATATACGCACAAACCATTAGCAGCTCTTTTTTCACGTATTTTTTTCTGCTCGATTCTATCTTTTTCTTTAAACTTTTCGGGATTCAAATTATAACGTGTCATTCTTTTTGCGTATCTCTTGGCTGAGCATTCAATGCATTCTTTTTCGTCGCCAAATAAATTGTTTTTACGGCATATAGGGCATATCCCATTTTCTTTATACCAACTAATAAGTTCTCGCCTATCTTTGTTTGCTCTGTCGCGGCATTTGCTACATTTAACCCCAGCAATATCAAGTGGTTTTCCACAATTTATGCATAATCCAGCTTCTTTTCGCCTGTAATACATTCTCATTTGCGGACTAATTGGCGTTGCTTCCACTAAAATCAACCTCGCATTCTGTTAATTCTATCTTGCACTTCCTTAGGTGCTTCAATATATTCTTCTGCGTTTGTATTTTGACCGATAAGGGCATTTTCTTTAATTTGTAATGCATTTATATCTCTTTGGAATTTTTGCTCGATTTGAGCCTTGTACGAATTTGTATTCGTTTTCTCGATGAGTGATTTGATATTGTCTGGCATACGATTTATTTCATTCGCACGCTTAACAACTGTTTCGTAAGTTCTTAGAAAATTTGATTGTATTACTGTTTCTATCGTCTGATAATCTGATGTCGCCCAGTTTTTAAGGTTGTCAGGCATCCCAACTGCTTGTCTGACTAACAGTGGCAGTTTGTTAAATTCTTCAACTGCCCCATAAGTACCATTCCTTAAAGCCTTGCTAACCAATCCCCAAGCTGCCATTCCGTCAAGTTCCTGCGGCTGTGATACAAGTTGTATTTTTGCAACTATTTCTCCTACGCTTGGTGCGAATCCGCTTGTATCAGATGTAACATATGCTTTTAAAGCTATTGATACTTGATTGTAGCTGTATTCGTCTAACATCATCTGCCACACATCTACTGTCTCTGATAGGTTGTTAGGCTTGTAGTTAGGGTAGCAATCACACATAATGCGGATAATTTTAACTGTTTCTTCTCTTGTCATTACTACCTCCTTTCAATTGATTAGAAATAGTATCTAATTTGTCGCATATAATAGCACTATTAATTGCTATTGTTCTTAAAAGTGATTCAACCGTTCCGTTGTGCGGATAATCGTATCTGAAATTAATTTCATTAAGTGTATCATCTAATCTGCTCATTCTTACTGCCCCCCCTTTTTTTTTACACATTATCCCAGTCAATAGCACCCTTATTGAAATTTTGATTGCCCTGCTTATTAGAATTATCTTCTTTCAGCTCAAACAGTCCTTGCCAGCAATGGTCTACGGATTGATTAAGGATTTTAACTGCCAAATCATTATCTCCACCCGATAGCTTTTCAAGAGTATTCATAGCTCTATGCAATGCCTTGTCGGTGCATAGAGGCTTCTTAATTCTCTTACGCATTGTCACATATTCGTTGAATGCTTCATTAAGCAATTCATCGTTGGGATAATAGCTTTTCTTTTTGGATATTGATTTATCAATATCTTTTTCTATATTCTTGTCTTTTTTAATTTCTTCCGTTCTTTCATTCTTACTTTCTTTTAATATAGAGTTTGTTAGTAGAATGTTATCTGTTTGTTGATTGTTTGTTAAGTTGCTTGTTATTTGTTTGTTATCTTGCTTGTTATCCGTTTGATACAAATTGTAGTTAACTACAGTAAATATCGTGAATTTGTTTGTTGCTTTGCTTGTTATTTCGCCTGTTAATTGTAAGTGTTTTAGTGAGGTACGAATTTCCATTACAGACAAATTAGTTTCTTTTGATAATTCAGATATTGAAGAGGGGAAAGACCCTCTTTCAATTATCTTGCCTTTATAATTTCCGTCTTTCCAATAGGCATTTATCAACATATACATAAAAAGTCTGAATGTATTAATATCGCTCCACCATTCCCACTTTAAAATCTTTCTGTCAATTTTAATAAAATTGCCTGCCATAATTACCTCTTCAAGTTCTGTCTATTTCTTACTTTACTAAATCGTTAATATTAACCCTAAATCCGTCAAACTCCTTACCTTTGCTTCTATTGTAAGTGGCTGTATCAAAGAACATTAAGTTGCCCTCTCTGTCCGTTGCCATACTCACACCATTTCTTGTAAGACTGCCTTTGAGTAGACCAAGTAGAATCTGTATTTCTTGCTTTGTTTCGTCTTTCATACTGTATCTCCTATAAAATCACTTATATTCATTTGGCTGTCCTTTTCAAATACAAGCATTTCATTCTTTGCACGCTCGTAAAAGTTTCTGTCAATTTCAAATCCATATGCACTTCTGCCTAATTCGTGTGCGGCTCTAAGTGTACTACCGCTTCCACAGCAAGGGTCAATAACCACATCTCCCTCGTCTGTAAAAATCTCAATCAGTTTCTTTAATACCGATACAGGCTTTTGTGCAGGATGAATTTTAGGAATATCTTTACTATCTTTATCCCAAGTAAACCAGTTAAATACCATATGTCCTGTACCTCTGATATTTTTTCCATTTTCATCAATCTGCAAGCCATTTCGGAATTTCGGTAACTTGTTTCGGTACAATACAAGTGCATATTCTGTAGCACCAACAATACGCATATTAGCTTTAAGCACCTGCGGACTGTAATTCTTGCAAAACACAAGCGGTATGTAATTAACAAATCCGTGTTTCTTCGCCGCCGCAATCAATGTCGACAACTGCTCAAATGCGCAAAACACAATCATACAAGGGCTATTACTGCTTCTGCCCCTTGCAATAGGCTTTGTGTCCTCTTTTTTCAACATTTTTGAACAAAAATGGAAGTATTCATACAAATTAAAGTTAAAATCCGAATTAAAAGCCGCCTTTTTAGCAAGTTTGCTTTCCCCATTCTTATTGTCGCCGCCGTTGTACCACATAGGGTTACTACCATAAAAGTTAGTGCCAACATTATATGGAACATCAGCTACAATCAACTGCGCTGGCGGTATTGCATATTTCTTGTAATTCTGCATAGAATCACGATATATCTCACATTTAATTTTCTTCTTATTCATTTCATCACCAAAAGGAAACCTCGGTTTTATGTCCGGACAACCTATTCCTTTCTTTGATTTCTAGTTAGTGCATACCCATACTTCCAAAATCCTTTAATGGGTAATCGCACTTATGATTATTGGCAAAAACTTTAACCAAGCATTTTCCATCACTCATTTTAAACTCACAATCTTTGCACCGAAATATTAAATCTTTTTTAACTTCTGTTTGTTTACAATTCATACACCAATTTTTGGTAAAAATGTCAAGTCCATGTACCGCTTCTGTTATGTTATCAGCATTTACCTTTGTAAAACTCACTCTAAATCGCCTACTTTCTTATCTCCAATTAGTTCCAATAGTTCCATCAGGATGAATAATAATATTTGAGTATCCATCTTTGTAATCATTGTTTCTCTGCTGCCACATATCCCCTAAAGTCAATCTTGCGTGTTTACCCATGTAGTCAAATGTCGCATATGCAAAGAAATCACCAATTCTAAAGGTATGAATATCAATATCATCATCATTCTGTAAATCATTCCATATTTTTATAGGATAATCTTTCTTTTCAAGACCACTTAAAAATCTGAATGAAAAGCTGTCAGCGTCTTTGTGCATAAATTCTTTTATAAAATCTATGCTTGGATTTTCCACAACAGTCTGCAATGTACAGTTAGGGAAGTTACTCGGATTTGCGTGTACATAATCGTTATGAGACAGATTTATGTGGCATAATCCGTTTAACTCTCTTGTATATCCTGCTGTGTTTACAGAACAAAAAACATTGTTGCTAAGTTCGTTGTATATATCTACAAGCCGTTTAATGTGCTGTGGATAAAGTCCCGGCTCTCCACCTGTTATAGTAAGCCTTGCGTTAGGATGTTCGCTCAAAACTGCTTTCAATGATTCAATCTGCTTATCAAAGTCATTTTCTCCTGCCATTGGATTCTGCCTTTCTAAACAGAATGGGCAACTATACGGACACTCCTGCGTTGTTATAATCTGAACATTGATACGATAGTAAAGCGGAACTCCCAATGAAGTCCTCTCTTTTCTGCTATTCAGTCTATATCGCAAGTCATTGTTCATTTCTTTTCTTATATCCTCATAAGAGTTAATATGAGGAATGCGCTTCATTTTCTCACTCATGGACTATTTCCTTTCTTAGATTTTTCTTAGTTTTTCAAAACTTCTTTCATTGCATTAGCCATATCACAGATACCCTTGATATAGCCTATAGTGATTGTTCTGTAGCCGTCATCACATTCGGTAACATTATTGTCCACAAAGTCAGTTACTATGTCGTCAATCAACCTTACTGCTTTGTGATTTATTCCGCTTTCATCAATCTTCATTCTGAATCACTCACTTTCAATAAATCCATAAACTTCTCATACTGCTTCTGCGACACCTTATTATTTACTTTATCTTCTCTCAATTCGATTTTAAGGTGCTTTTCTGCTATATTGGACAATTCCCTTGCAAGGTTCTTTCTGCCCTGTTGTATGCCCTGTAAATAGCCTTTAGAGGCTTTCCTTTCGCCTATCGAACCACTATCACGATTTCCACCCTGCCCGCCAATGCTAACATTGCGTAGCTGATAACCATTATCGGCATACAGCTTGATGTAATACTTTTCCTTTTCGTCAAGCTGACTTTCGGGAAAATTCAGAAATTCAACTCGCCAACCATAAGGATTATCCTCTGAATATAGCTTATGTTTGCGTAGGCTCAAATCTATGTGCTGTTCATAACCTACAAGGTGGCTTGCCAATCTGCTAAGTGTATGTACCGCCTGTCCGATATAAGCGTACTTAAATCCGTTTTCATCTTCTCGGAGTAGGAAGTATATCCCACTCCTGTCATTCAACTTTGGATTCAGCTTCAATAGTCGCTTTTTATTTTCCTGTTCTATTGCCTTGGCTCTCGCTATGTTCTGATAATTCAAGAATTCCCACCTGCCTTTATTTCAAACGGATTCACAAAATTATCAATAAGTTTAGCTCCCATACTAAAAGCTGTTGGTTGTTCATCCCTGTCTAAATCTAATTTTTGACCACAGCTCGGGCAGTAATCATATCCATCACCCTCATATGTCGGTTTCTTAGCTATCTGCTTTTCTCTAGCTTCAATCACACTCTTAAATGTAAAACCTTTCTTTACACATTCATCTTCAAACTGCATATAGTTTTCAAGAACTTCTGTTGTCATTTTGCGGTCAGATAGCTTCTTGATTGTTTCAAGTGCTGATATTGCATATCCGATAGCATCCATAGTTTCATAATCAGGATGCGGTTTCCAAGCGTGTTTTAAATATTCAAAATGCTGCTTTAGTTTATTTATTGCTTCATTCTCTGTCATACTCACACCTCTTTAATTGAATGGTAATCCCTCGTCAGCTACACCATCTGGAATTGACATAAAGCTGTCATTACTGCTGTTACCGCCCATAATTCCATTACTGTTATTGCTCTGCTGATTAGTACGGCTTTCGCAGAACTCGTGTCTTTCAACAACACAATCATTAGTGTAAACTTTCTGTCCGTCCTTGTTAGTGTAGTTGCCTGTCTGCCATCTACCCTCAACGATAATCTTAGTGCCTTGATGTAAATATTTCTCTGCAAACTCTCCATTCTTGCCAAATGCAATACAATTAATAAAGTCTGCTGCCTGTTCGCCCTCTTTCTTAAAAGTTCTGTCAACAGCTAATGTATATCTTGCAACTGCCATGCTTCCGTTGTTGTCCTGTGCGTATCTCACGTCAGGATTTCGTGCCACTCGTCCACATAAAATCACACGATTCATTACTTTTCCTCCTTACTTTCCTTTTACAGCCAAAAACAAATTTGCAATAAATACCACAAATAAAATTATCTTAAATGCTATGTTAATACCTAATATACAAGCTATCCATGATATGACAAAGCTTTCTACCAAAGAGATGCCTAACTCAATAAGTACAAATAATAAAATTGATAAAATATAATTCATTACTTTTCCTCACTTTCTTCTACATAATCATCCCAAGCTTCATTAAGCACCTTGGCTCCATCATCGTCATCCGTAACAATAATCGTGTACTCGCCTATCTTAGTCGAGATAAATCCTGCATTGCTATCTTTAAGCATTTGAATTAATGAATCAATTAACCCGCTCATCTTTATTCCTCACTTTCTGCTAACTCAAATCTGTATTTCTGTTCTGCATTAGGATATTTTTCCTTATCAACTTCACTCATAAACATTTCAAGAGGTCTATTCCAGATATGCCCCTCATATTCATAAACAACTGTCAGTTCTTCTGTTTCAGTATGTCTTGATACGCCTATTACTGTTACGATTTTACCTAGCTTGAAATGCTTATATTTCTCACCTTTCTTAGGCAAAGGTCTGTCAAATTCTGTCCTGATATTGTCTTTATTGAAATGCCTTGTGAGTAATGCGAGGTCACAGTTCGGCACATCTTCGCCATCAAGTTTAAAATCTTCTGACCGCTCAACGTGCAATTGCTGAAACTCTCCGTTGTCACTAATGGTTTCTTTCAAAGCTAATGCAAAATTTTTTTCGCTATATGGTACGCTGTCTACATCAGCATAATAACCACTAAATCTAAATATTCTCGCCATATTATTCCTCACTTTCTAATAATTCGGGATTGTCAAAAATGTTGCCGATAACTGCTATTTCAAAACTTCTCCAAATGTATAAATCCCACTTTGTACCGATTTGGAATATGTCTGATTTGACACAAATCCAAGAGAACTGATAATAGTTATTCTGCCAAAAGGCTTTATAACAATTACCTTCTTTATCTCTGACAATGTCATTCTCCCAAATCAGCTTACTGTTCTTGTCTTTTAAGCCTGTGCATCGACAGATTGTATCTGGAATTACTTCGTGCATCACGATTATTCTTCCAATCTCATTCTTAACATTTACAACATTGCCTACAGGATGTATGTAATACTTTTCATTGGAAACAATAAGATTTCCAGTAACCCAAACATTGTTAAATTCTCCTTTTTCTTTTGGAGTTGTCTTAGCTTTATACAAATATATATATTCCATATTCTCTCCTATTCCGCTTCTGATTGAAGCCATTCTAAATGCCTTGAATAGCAACTACCAAGTGACGGACAATTATCCTTGTCATTACAATTAGCAAAGCAATTATCACATCTTGATTTATTAAACAATAGTTCTGCCAACTCTTCATCCGACATTTTCCTTATCCTGTCGGCATTGGTTGTTGTGAATTTAGATGAAGTAATCTCCATTGTCACGTCCGTAATAAGTCCATCCCCATAACCATCTAACTTTACAGATTCAATACTGCCGGCAAAATTGCCATTTAGAGATAAATTCAACATTCTTGGTTTTCCTGTAGCACCACCATATCTATTTCCTTCTGTATCAAGAATTTTTATCAAATCACTAACTGTTACAGTTTTCACTTCTCAATTCTCCTTTCTACTGTCACATCTGCAACAAGGCTCATTATCTCTTGAATTGCTGTTGTGCTGGCAATTGCAAGAAATCTTTTCTTCACTGTCATCAAATGTTTTTAAAAACATTTCAGCAATTTCTTTCTCGTATCTACCACACATACCTTTGCAATCAATATCCGCGATAACCCTTGAAAAGAAATCTTTAAATTTATCCCCGATATAATCATCTGTAAAATTATTGGGTATGTTAATTTTAATTTCCATCTATTCCACCTCTCAATTCTTTCAGTTTTTCTTCGGCTTCGGATTTTGTGAGAAATACTGTTTTGCCGAACTGATTAAAATTAAGTCTAGCTCCCATATAATCATATACAAAACGCTGTAATGGTCTTATGTCGAAACCGTAAACAACTAATTCATTTATTGTATTCTTATCTGGGTTAATGCAATATACTGTGTCTCCCACCTTGCAAGACAACTTGATAAGTCTGCCCTGTTCTTCTAAGTCCTCGTAATCAGCTAATTTTTCCGCAGCTAATATATAATCGTGATTTTTTACCCACACGCCAGATTCTCCATCTGGAACATCATCAATTCTTTCTGTTAATCTCTCCATTACTGCTCCTTTCTGACTTTAATTATTTTTCTTGTTTCTCATATTCTTCCATAGTTGGTCTTTTTCCATCTAAATCATCCCAACTATAAAGCTTGTGATTTTCGTCCTGCCATTGACTTTTGTAGCAATTTCTACAACTACACCTGCCACTTAACCAACGCATTTCTCCGTAATACTCTGGCTTTCCACAATGCTTGCAAATTACAATTTTATCCACATTCTTCTCCTTTCTAAAACGGACACGCATTTTTACTTTGCATTTCATTAAGCATATCTTCCATTTCTTTAATAAATCCATCAAAGCAATGCTTTATAAATTTTTCTTCTTCCGAAGTGTACGATTTTCTTAAACCACAATACCCAAAATCTTCATACTGGCATTTATAGCAGTAATCAACGTGAAGTATCTTTGTTGCCTGCGAATACAATTCCCACATTTCCTCGAAATTATTTCTACACTTTGATTTCTTGGCTTTAGAGATGTAATGCCTTAATGCGTTTTGTTCTGTCATATATTTTTCGCCTGTAATCAAGTTTGTATATCTACTCAAAACGGACATTCATCTCCTTTCCTTAATCATCTTTCAAAATACTCATATCGTAGCCACTTTCAATGAATTTCAACGTCTTTTTGTGATTGCAAGCATTACCCAGGTATGTATAAATCTTCTCCATGTCTTTCTCCGAAAAATCTGTACCAAGGTAATCATTTACTCCTGCAAGGATAAAACTGTGAAATTCATCATTTTTTCGCTTTATACTGTATGGTTCTGTCTTGTAAGCAGGTCTTGAAAGCCACTCTAAAACCTTGCATTTAACATCTTCCTTGTCGTTACAATCTCTTAAAATAAAATATGTATTACTTACGATATGTGCTATAAACTCTCCATTATGGTTAATAACGCTCCTTGGAAAGCAATCCATCAGTTCTTTTATATCATCCCAATTACTTAAAATGGTGGTTCATCTCCTTTCCTTAAAATCCAACTCTTACCCTGTTCCGCAACGTCCACATTCGCCACATTTACAGCATTTTTCATCTTCTCGATAAAACTATCCTTATCAGCATTTTCACTTGATAAATGGCACATTATGACGTTCTGCAAGTTGTCTGAATCGTTTGCCTTAACAAAATCACAGGCGGTATCAATGCTTAAATGACCTCTGAAAACGTGATTAGCTTTCGGATTGTCGGTATCAACTAAATCCTTGTCATAATTCACACCTAAGAGAATGTGGTTTATGCCCTTAAAACGCCACTTAATCAGCTCTGTGTCGGTTATATAAAGCAATCTACCCATTTCTTTATGCGTGATTAAAAATCCGTAACAAGGGCATTCTGTTCCATCTGCGTTAGTATGTGTCCATCTGCCATCTACTGTTGTTAAGTCAAATGCTCTTACAGTAAAATAAGAATTTGCTAGAAACTGATTCATAAGTAAGGCTTTGTATGGCTCACATATAGGAATACCCATAGTTTCAAAATCTTTTACCGACTTGCTGTGGTCAAGGTGTTTATGGGTGCATAACACACCCACAACATCTTTAATGTTCCAATTCAAGCCTTTTTTTATCTCCTTAATCGGTATTCCGCAATCAAGGATAAGTACTTCTCCACTGTCGGAAGTTAAGGTGTAGCAATTACCTGTACTTCCTGTTGCGATACATTTAAGTTTCATTCCTTAATTTCTCCGCATCTTCTCTTAACATTATTTTGAATTTTCCACCACACTCACAAACAGCTTTTGCGTCATAAACATTCCAATTTTCATTAGAACGTGATTCATCTTTTTGCTGTGGTTTTCCGCACAATTCGCACGCAATTATTATTGGATTTTGTTTCATACTTCCACCTCATCATCTTTCGGGAACTGAAAGAATGGCGAATAATAATAATAACCCCCATCCCTGTATATTCCCTCATTCTCGCTTTTAAAGAATGTTTCTCTAAGCATTTCCATAGCCTTTAAAGCCTTTTCTTTGCTTGAATACTCTGCTAGCTTCGTGCCGTGCGGTGCGGATATGTTGTGGCAATAAATACAAGCATATTCCACATCTTTGCATTTTCCACTTGCTACGCTCAAAGAAAAGAAATTGTACGGCACATCTATTGTTTCGTCTTGGCTAATTATTCTCATAAAACTCCTTTCTGACATCAACTACATTGCACTTTAATTTGTAACCCAAATCATCAATCGGTGGTCTCTTGCTCGGACAGCAGATAAAATCTCTACAAATCCTTGGTCTGACCGAATAAATCTCGCACTTTTCCTTTGATTTATCATCATTAAGGAACGGACAAGTCATATCCATTGTCGGTGTAGCTGTCGGATAATTATGCCTACGTTCCTTGATATGATGTTTTTTAATGTACTTGTGGATTGTTGTAATTTCATCTTCCGTCATAGGAAGTATGTTACTGCAGCAATTACCGCATTGAGTACATTCTCCATTACAAGTCAAATCATATACGCCGCTATTCATATCAGACATCATCTGTTCTAAACTCGCTGATTTCATAGGCTTACTCCTGCATAAATGGTGGCAACGTGCTGTCTGTTTGTTCTTCTGTTGCTTCTGTGGCCGTGGTGTCAACTACATCTGCCTTATCTTCTATAAACTCAACAGTATTAGCGTTTTCAGCAATTTCAGCCTGTGCAACTTGATATACCTCGTCCATTTCAATCTGTGCCTGTCTAGCCATAGGATCATAGTTCTTAGGGTATTTCCTTGTAGCGTTGTTGCACATTTTTCTCTGAATCATACTCTCTGGCGTATCAAGCCAAGCACCGCTGATGAATGGTCTTGCAATTTCACATTCAAGCATTTCATCTACTGTCTTGCATGCTCTTAAAGCATTAAGTATCTCGTCTTTTTTAGCCTTAATTTCTGCTTTCTGCTTTGGCGTAGCCTTATATCTATCCTCGCATACTCCAAAGGTACTGTTCATCATATTCTGCTTTACATGAGCCAACAGATTAACCTTAACACTATCCCTGTCAGCAGAAAGATATGTAACCGTTCCGTCTAACAACTTAACAGGATATACAACTCTTACCGCCTTATCGGATAACCCTTTTTCTTCCCATTCTGGTTCTGTAATAGAAAGCCCTTTGTGTTTAGGCGGAATATACACATCTCCCTCTTTGATAACCCAATATGGATAAACTGTATCAACATTCTTTCCATAGTTAGATAAAAGTGAATCATAGCCTGTTCCCTCAATTCCCATTTCAACCTGTTTCTGCCATATATCTTTACCTGTCTGTGGGTCAGTGCCTACTTTTACATTTCTTAACTGGAAATAACACTCCCTTGGATATGCACTAGCATTTAACTTAAGACTTGCACAACGCTTGACAATCCCCCTTAAATTGCTTGTATCAAGATTACCCATATTAATCTTAGGGTCATTCTTAACAAGATTAAATATGCTTGTCATTGCTTCCATAGCACACTCTTTAGCATAATCATCCATATTCATTCCGCAAGACTTGTAATCATCAATGATAAGACCTGTGATTGCATTACTCCACTCACTTAATGATGTTGTAAATGCTTTCTTTTCTGCAACTGCTGTTGTTTCTGCCATAATTAGTTTTCCTCCACTTCTTTAAATTCGCCATCTACTAATTTGTAGAATGTATCTTCTTTGATTCGCTCTCCGTCAACATATTCGGTCTTAACGCATTTAGGAATCCAAATGCAGAAACCTTTTTCATCTTCATCATCCGTTCTTACCCATTCAGCAAGTGTTATCCAGCTACCTTTTTTAGCTTTTGCCCGCGACTGATAGCCTGCTGCCATAACAACTGAATGTTTACCCTTGGATGTAATTTTTGCGTAATCTCCGCTACTGCCAATCTGTGCGTAATCTCCGCTACTGCCAATCTGTGCGTAATTTCCACTACTGCCAATCTGTGCGTAATCTCCGCTACTGCCAATCTGTGCGGA
>ERZ773210.348-NODE-348-length-56822-cov-22.028802_pt1 | contig 56822 bp, 39 predicted proteins | sample MGYA00580528_ERZ773210 | MGnify/ENA primary metagenome ERZ773210 (study PRJEB29015, sample SAMEA2737769) | human gut metagenome | biome: human gut; feature: human-associated habitat; material: faeces | place: China | collected 2012 ...
CACGCAATGTCTTTCCTTTTTTGGCGCGGTGTTGCACTTGATATGATAATCTAAGAAATCCCCCTTGCAGGGTGCAGGGGCGGCGCCCCTGCTGGGGCTTGGGGCAACGCCCCAACTGTTCCGCGGACGACTGGTATGCCCAACGCGCTCAACAAAGGTGCAGGCAGCGAAGCGTCCCTGCCAGTAACTTCGCGCGTCCGCAGACGCGCCTCCAAGCTGCTCTTTTGACCAACTCAACATTGTCGCGCCAAATGGGCGCGACCGGCCAGCATGGGAGAAGGTTTTCTCTCAATGCTGGTCTTTTTCATTGCAGGGGAAAAACGGAGAGCGTATCCTGCCGCAATAGAAAACCCCGGCAGCCGCTGGACAATCGTCCTTGTGTGCTGCCGGGGTTGTTATGCAGTTGGAAAATGTGTTACGCCTGCTCGAACTGCGAGTTGTACAGCTCGGCGTAGAAGCCGCCTTTTTGCAGCAGTTCTTCGTGCGTGCCGGATTCGATGATGTCGCCGTGGCGCATGACCAGAATCTTGTCCGCATTCTTGATGGTGGAAAGGCGGTGCGCAATGACGAACGACGTGCGACCCGCCGTCAGCGTGTCCATCGCCTGCTGAATCAGCATTTCTGTGCGTGTATCGACGGAGGACGTTGCTTCGTCGAGAATCAGCATCGGCGCGTTTTCAATCATCGCGCGGGCAATCGTCATCAGCTGCTTCTGTCCGGCGGAGAGGTTCAGTTTGTCGGAAAGCAGGGTATCGTAACCCTCCGGCAGGGTGTGGATGAGGTGGTACAGCCCCGTTGCGCGGGTCACTTGGTCAAGCTGCTCGTCCGTAATGCCCTCCTTGCCGTAGCAGAGGTTGTCGCGGATGCTGCCCTCGAAAAGCCAAGTGTCCTGCAAGACCATGCCGAAGAGGTCGTGCACATGCTCGCGCGTCATCTGCGACAGCGGTACGCCGTCGATGCGAATTTCGCCGCCGCCCAGCGGATAGAACTTCATCAGCAGATTGACCATCGTGGTTTTGCCCGCGCCGGTCGGACCGACGATGGCGACCTTCTGACCCGGCTGCACATGCTCGGAGAAGTCGTGAATGATGATTTTGTCCGGCGTGTAGCCGAAGCGGACGTGGTCGAACGCCACTTCGCCGCGGACGGTTTTCGTCTGCGCGGGCAGGTGGGATTCGTCGGGCATTTCCTTCGCTTCGAGGAACTCAAAGACGCGCTCTGCCGCCGCCGCTGCGGATTGCAGGTTCGTCGCCGCCTGTGCTAACTGGCTCAGGGGCGAGGTGAATAGGCGCACATACATCATGAAAGCGACAATCACGCCGAAGGAAATCGTGCCGTTCATCGCCAGCACCGCGCCGACGACGCATACCGCCACATACGCGAAATTGCCGATGAAGCCCATCAGCGGCATCATCAGGCCGGACATGAACTGGCTCTTCCAGTCTGTCTCCTGCATTTTGCCGTTGATGCGGTCGAACGCCTGCTGTTCGCGCTGCTCTGCGCCGAAGAGGCGGACGACATTGTGCCCTGTGTAGATTTCTTCAATATGGCCGTTCAGGTCGCCCAGCCACCGCTGGCGCGCGACGAAGTACTTCTGCGAGCGGCTCATGATGCCCAGCATCAGCCCGAAGCCCAGCATCGACGACACAATCGCCGTCAGCGCCATGATCCAGTTCGTCGAGAGCATCATGACGACGCTGCCGATGAACATCGTCACGGCGGAGACAAGGCTGGTCAGGCTGTTTTGCAGCGTCTGCCCGATGGTGTCCACATCGTTGGTGACGCGGGAGAGCACGTCGCCGGTGGAGGTGGACTGGAAGTAGCTGACCGGCAGGCGGTTGATTTTGTGGGATATGCCGTCGCGCAAGCCCCGGTTGACCTTCTGCGTGACGACGGTCATCACCAGCCCGGTCATAAAACTCAGCAGCGCGCCGACGACGTAGAGAATTATCAGCGTGATGCAGATTTTCTGGATGGCGGGCATGTCAATCTCGCCGCGCAGCCCGGCGGTAATCAGGTTGGTGATTTCGCTGATTTTGTTCGGGCCGATCAGGCGGATAATGACGCCTGCCAAGTCGCCCAGAATCGCGATGCAAATGACCGGATAGAAGGGCTTGCAGTGGCGGATGAGCTTCCCCAGCGAACCGCGGAAGTCCTTCGCCTTTTCGCCCGGTACGCCCGGCCCGCGCATTCCGGGATGACCGCCCGGACGGCGTTTCGTTTCACTCATGACGCAAGTTCCTCCTTCGACAACTGAGAATACGCGATTTCCTGGTAGACCTTGCAGCTTTCCATCAGCTCGCGGTGCGTGCCCTTGCCGACAATCGCGCCGTCCTCAATGACGAGGATGCAGTCCGCGTCGCGAATCGTGCCGATGCGCTGGGCGACGATGATGTTCGTCGTGCCGCTGGTCTGCTCGCGGAGCGCCTGACGCAATGCATGGTCGGTCTTGTAGTCCAGCGCGGAGAAGGAGTCGTCAAAAACGAGGATTTCCGGGTCGCGCGCCACTGCGCGGGCAATGGACAAACGCTGCTTCTGCCCGCCGGAGAAGTTCGAGCCGCCCTGCGCGACTGTGCCGGAATACCCGACCTCCGGGGATTCGACAAATTCCGCCGCCTGCGCGATAGCAACCGCCTTGCGGATGGCAGCGCCCGACGCATTGTCCTCGCCGTAGCCGACGTTGCTGCTGACCGTGCCGGAGAACAGGAACGCCTTCTGCGGCACAAAGCCAATCTTGCTGCGCAGGGCGTCCTGCGTGTAGTCACGCACGTCCACGCCGTCTACCAGCACCTGCCCGCTTGTTGCGTCATACAGGCGCGGAATCAGGTTGATGATGCTGCTCTTGCCGCAGCCAGTTGCGCCGATGAGGGCAACCGTCTGTCCGTGATGTGCGGTGAAGGAGATGTGGCGGATGGTGTCGCCGTCGGCATCGGGATAGCGGAAGGAGACGTCGCGGAACTCGATTTCGCCCTTCATTCCGGGCTTGCCCTGCGTTTCCTTGCCGTCCACAATGCGCGCCTTCGTGTCCAGCACCTCATTGACGCGGCTCGCGGAAACGGTCACGCGTGGCAGCATGACGAAAATCATCACCAGCATCAGGAACGCCATGATGACCTGCATCGCGTACTGCATAAAGACCACCATGTCCGAGAACAGCCCGATGCGCTCTATCATCGCGGCGGGCGACGTGAGCGAAATTGCGCTGATGAGCGCCGCACCAATCCAGTAGATGCCCAGCGTCAAGCCGTTCATCGCCAGATTCATGCCCGGATTCATGACGGACATGGCGATATTCGCCTGCTGGCTGTTGCGGGTCATTTCCTCGTTTGCCTTGGCGAATTTGCCCTCCTGATAGCTTTCCGCGTTGTAGGCGCGCACGACCTGCAAGCCCGTCAGGTTCTCACGCATGATGCGGTTCAGGTTGTCCGTCAGCGCCTGCATTTTCTTCATGCGCGGCACGGCGTAGAGCATGATGAACACCAGCAGCACGCACACGAACGCAATCACGCCGCCTGTCAGCAGTGACCATTCCCAACTCTTCGTGCTGATTTTGCCCACGGCAATGAATGCCATAATCGGCGCTTTAATCAGCGACTGCATCCCGAAGGAGAAAAACATTTGCAGCTGTGAAATGTCGTTGGTCGTGCGGGTAATCAGGCTGGCTGTGGAGAAACGGTTGATTTCCTCGTTTGAGAAGCCGACCACCTTGCGGTACATTTCGCCGCGCAGCCGAGCGGAGAAGCGTGATGCAATCTGTGCGGTAAAGAATGTCGTGCAGACCGTCAGCAGCATTGACCCCAGCGCGCACAGCAGCATCTTGCCCCCTGCGAGCAGGATATCGCTCATCTGGCTGCCTTCCGTCTGCACCAGACGGGTGATTTCCGACATATAATCAGGCAGGGCTAAGTCAAGCTGCACCTGCCCCACAATCAGCACTACACAGGCGGCGACGAGCAGCCACTCTTTCCACCTGAGGTGTTTCAAAATCCGTAGCATGGGTTTCAATCCCTCCTTTTCTGTTTGCGTCCGCCATCATAGCATAGAAAGATGGATTCAGAATGAACTGGCAGAACATTTTTCAAGATTTTTGGCACTTCGCAGGGAAACTGCGCCTTGATGCGTTTATTTAGGTAGGGAAATACCTCCAAAGGAGCTGAGAACGATGAAGAAACGGTGGATTCTGCTGATTTTGCCCTTGATGATGATGGTAATGCCTGTTGCCACCGCGAACGGCTGGGGCTTGCCCGAGGCCTTGGTGCCGCTTGTGTCGAACACGAATGATTATGACGACTATTATCATTTGGCGGATGATTATGCGCGGAAGGAGAATAGCGCGCGCATCATCATGCAGAGCCGCTATCACAATCAGCTGATTGCTGCGGAAAAAGGCGCGGACGGTTGGAAGAGTGTTATTGTCTCGACGACCGCCGTTTATCAGCCGTCGGAGCAGAGCACATCCGGGAAGCCGAAGCTCGCGCGCATCAATAACGGCTTTGAGTTGGCGTATCCGAAGGTGAAAGAACTGTATCGCTTTGAGCGCATCAGCAATGACCGGGGCGAAACGGCGTATACGCTGACGTATGCGAAGATGGGCGGCGTGGAGGTGGAGCGGCAGGAATCCTACCGCTATCTGGTAACGCAGGGCGAAGACAGCGCAATGTGGGTGACGGAAGTCACGCTGGAAAACTTCAACATCCACAATATGCCCCGCCGCGGCGTGGGCGACGTGCGGCGGATGCGCGATGTATACAGCAGCATGGCGCTGTACGAGAATTACGACGCTGTGGGCTGGATTGGCGCGCAGAATGCTCCGGGGAAGAAAAGCGGCAAGCAGTCGTACCCGGTCTATGCCGCGCCGAGTACGGAGGCGTCCCGCGCGGCGAAGGGGAAAGCGTCGTTCAGCACGGGGGATGAGTATCGCCTGTATTGCACCGAAGGAGACTGGTCGCTGATTGAATACCGCGTCAGCCTGCGGACAAGCCGCTTTGGCTGGGTAAAGATTGGTCAGCCGACCCAGAGCCAGCGCCTGCATATCCCGATGCTGACGGCGTATGACACCTACCTGACCGACGATCCGCACGTCAGCGAGTACCATCAGGCGGAACTGCCCGCCGGGACGAAGCTGACGATGTGGTATCTGCTGGGCGTGAGCGACGACTGGGCATATGCCTACGTAGAAGCGACGGTGGACGGCAAGCCGATGTGCGGGTTTGTGCCGCGGCGCGACGTGGTGATTGACGATGTGGAACAGCCGGACGAAGCGGCGAAATATGTCGGAAGCTGGTATCTGTATTCCGGTAGCGAAATCGGCTATTTCTATCTCCGGCTGGATGCGGACGGACGCTTCTACTGCTCGGATGACGACGGCGCACAGCCCTACGGCGGAACGTGGTGCGTGGTGCGGAATCCGATGGCTGGGGAGGACAACCTCTGGATTTCGACAGAAAGCATCCTGGCGCTGAATTACAGCGACAGCATGACAATGCGCGTCGGCGTGGACTATATCGTGTCCACAACGGAGGAGGATGGCGAAGGGTTGACCCTGCCGCTGGTGAATCTCGCCTACGGGGAGGGCGGATGCACCTACGTCCCCTATGGCGCGGTGGACAGACACGGCAATTGGGTGGCAACGGCGGACGGAAGCGTGCGCCAAATGACGCTGCCGATTCAATAATGCAAAGGAGCTGCGAACGATGAAGAAACGGTGGATTCTGCTGATTGTGCCGCTGCTGATGGCGCTGATGATGAATGCCGCGTCCGCGAGCGAATTGCTCGGCAACGTGCTGTCCCTCGTGCTGAATTCGCCGGATGACGCCGTTCTGGCTGATGACTGCCGCGCGGATGCCGAAGATGCCCGTATCATCATAGCCAGCGGAGCACATTATCAGCTGATTGCAGCGGCAAAACAGGAAAACGGCTGGGAAAGTGCCGTCGTCTCGACAAACGCCGTCTATCAGCCGTCGGAGGGGCATGGCGTGCCGACGCTCACGCGGACGGAAGACGGCTTTGAGCTGGCGTATCCGGAAGCGTGGGAAGTCTACCGCTTTGCATTGAGCCATGACAGCACGAATCATCCAATCTACACGCTTGTCTTTGCGAAAATGGGTGACATAGTGGTCACAAAGCGGGAGAATTTCGGCTATCTGGTGACGCAGGGCGAAGACGGCGCGGTCTGGTCGAAAACGGTCACGCTGGCGGACTTCAATATCCACCAAATGCCCCGCGGCACAGCGGATGTTCGGCGGATGAACGAAATGGCTTGCGGCTTGCAGCGCTTTGCAAATGTGCGGAAGGACGGCGTCAAGGAAATCCGCCAAGAATGGCGGCATGTGCCGATTCAGACGGTGTGCGGCACCTATCTCACGGATGACCCGCATGTCAGCGAAGTACATCAGGCGGAACTGCCCGCCGGAACGAAACTGACGGCGCTGGGTTACTGCGGCTGGGCGTATGTGTACGTCGAAGCGGAAGTGGACGGCGAAACGCTGTACGGGTTTGTGCCGCAGCGGGATGTGATATTCGACGACGTGGAGCAGCCGGAATTGATGGCGGAGTTTGTCGGGCATTGGCGCGCCAAAGGCGGCGGCGGCTGGTACGATGATTTCCAGCTGGATGCAGATGGGAATTTTTCCGCCGCGGATGATGATGGCGAGAGGACGTGCAGCGGCACTTGGTCTATCGTGCAGACCCCGGTGGGGAGCAATCTCTACTGGCGGGGCGACATTCCCACCATCGTCCTGCGCGGAACGGACGGCACGGTGTCCCGCTATGGGATTCAGGTGGAGAAAGAGAAAATCATGCCGGGCGCTTGGAGCATTTATTTGAGCCTTTCGACCAACGAAACAGGCAGGAGTTATGTGCCGGATGGAGCAGACGGCGATTGGGTGTATACCGATGATATTATCGGCTGGTTTGCTCGGCTGTTCTTTAGTATTTTGGGATATTGAGCAAAAGGAGATGTGGAGAATATGAAGAAACTGCGGATACTGCTGATTTTGTGCTTGACGCTGGCTGTGACACTGCCCGCCGCATCCGCAAACAGCTGGAATCTGAACGGGCAATTGCTGGCGATGGTGGAGCAGACACATGACTACGACGAGTATACCGGCTTGGTGAGCGATTACAACAGAAAAGCCGCCACGACCCACACGATTCTGACCAGCCGCTATCACAATCAGCTGGTCGCGGTGGATGAGGTGAAAGACGGCTGGAAGGACGCTATTTTCTCGACGACCGCGGTCTATCAGCCGTCGGAATTGGACGAGACGGGTTATCCCAAAATCACACGCACGAAGAACGGCTTTGAATTGGCGTACCCGGATATTGATGAACGGTACTATTTTGAGCTGCAGCACAACAATGAGGGGAAAACCTTTTACACGCTGATGGAAGCGCAGATGGGCGATGTGAAGGTGGAGCGGATAGCAGAATACATCTATCAGGTGACGCAGGGCGAGGAAAGTGCCGTGTGGCCGGTGGGAATCACGCTGGGCAGCTTCAATATTCACAATATGCCGAAACGCGGGGTTGAGGACGTGCGCCGATTTAACGAGGCGAACGAAGGGCTGCAATACCTCGCCTATTTGTATCCGCAGGTGGTTTCGGGGCAGACGAGCGGCAAAAAGTCCTACGCCGTGTATTCCGCGCCGGACACGTCCTCCTACCGCGCGGCGAAGGGCAAAGCGTCTGTCAGCACGGGCGACGATTATAATTTGTACCTCACCGTGGGCGACTGGTCGCTGATTGAGTACCGCGTCAGTTTGCGGACAAGCCGCTTTGGCTGGGCGCAGTTAGGCAATCACGGCGACGAGACGACGGAAGATCTTGTGCGCGTGCCGATGCTGACGGCATATGACACCTATCTGACCGACGACCCGAACGTCAGCGAATACCATCAGGCGGAACTGCCCGCCGGGACGAAGCTGACGGCATTGAGCCATCCGAGCGGCTGGGCGTATATCTACGTTGAAGCGACGGTAGACGGCAAAATCACCCGTGGCTTCGTGCCGCAGCGTGACGTGGTGTTTGATGACGTGGAACTGCCGGACGAGGAGGCAAAAATCGTCGGCAGCTGGCAGTTTGACGGCGGCAGCGAAATCTGGTACTGGTATCTCCGTTTGGACGCGGATGGGCGATTCTACACCTCGGACATAGCAGGCGCACAGCCTTATCACGGCACATGGAGCGTCGTGCAGACGCTGGAGGACAGCAATCTTTACTGGAGCGGCAAGGCGCGCGTTCCGACAATCGTCCTGCGCTGCACCGACGGCATGACCTACCGCTACGGAATGGCGTTTGACGACGAAGTAGAAATTGCAGACGGGGTATTCTGCAAATCATTGTCATTCCTAAACAGCGAAGGCGGTGGCGGATTCAGCCCGTATGGGACATACGATGAGTATGGCAATCTCGATGTGGACGAAAATGGAAATCTGAACGTCAAACAGCTGGACATCACGGACGAGAAATTCCCCTATTCTTATTGGTATAGGGGGCAAGAAGAGGGGAACGGATGAGAGAATTTCAAAAAAAGCGTCAAAAAAGTGTCAAAAGTGATGGAAATCCTGCGCAACCTCTTGCAAAATGGCGGCAAATTGGGTAGAATATGAGGTGGGAAATGATACTCTTTCCAGATTCGCCTGTGCCAGCTGCTTGCGTCTTTTCCCCTCTGGCGTCCGGTCGTTCCACTTAGCGTAGCGCTGCTACGCTGCGTTGCACTCCCGTTAGCCAGAGTGAAAAATTCGCGGCGCATCTTGGCACATTCTTATCTGGAAATAGTATAACCCCGTTTGAACGACTAAAGGAGGTATATTCCAATGGCAGTGAAAGTTGCTATCAATGGCTTTGGCCGTATTGGCCGTCTGGCGTTCCGTCAGATGTTCGGCGCTGAGGGCTACGAGGTGGTCGCGATTAACGACCTGACCTCTCCCGCGATGCTGGCTCACCTGCTCAAGTATGACACCGCTCAGGGTTCCTACTGCGGCAAGATCGGTGAAAACCTGCACACCGTGGAAGCGACCGAAGATTCCATCATCGTGGACGGCAAGGAAATCAAGATCTATGCCGAAAAGAACGCGGCGGATGCTCCGTGGGGCAAGCTGGGCGTGGACGTCGTGCTGGAGTGCACCGGCTTCTACTGCTCCAAGGAAAAGTCCATGGCGCACATCGCGGCTGGCGCGAAGAAGGTCGTCATCTCTGCCCCCGCTGGCAATGACCTGAAGACCATCGTCTACAACGTCAACAACGACACCCTGACCGCGGAAGACCAGATCATCTCTGCTGCTTCCTGCACCACCAACTGCCTCGCGCCCATGGCGAAGGCTCTGAACGACAAGTATCCGATCGTGTCCGGCATCATGACCACCGTTCATGCGTACACCGGCGACCAGATGATTCTGGACGGTCCGCATCGCAAGGGCGACCTGCGTCGTGCCCGCGCTGGCGCGCAGAACATCGTTCCGAACTCCACCGGCGCTGCGAAGGCGATCGGTCTGGTTATCCCGGAACTGAACAAGAAGCTGATCGGCTCCGCGCAGCGCGTCCCGGTCTGCACCGGCTCCACCACCATTCTGGTTGCTGTTGTCAAGGGCAGCGACGTGACCGTTGACTCCGTGAACGCCGCCATGAAGGCGCAGTCCTCCGAGTCCTTCGGCTACAACACCGAGCCGATCGTGTCTTCCGACGTCATCGGCATGCGCTATGGCTCCCTGTTCGACGCTACCCAGACCATGGTCGCGAAGATCGACGACGACACCTATCAGGTGCAGGTCGTGTCTTGGTACGACAACGAGAACTCCTACACCTCTCAGATGGTTCGCACCATCAAGTACTTCGCGGAACTGAAGTAATTGAAGGCGTAAGCGTTCCCAAAAACGAAAGTTTCCTGCTCTCTGCTGGCAACGGCGGGGGGCAGGTTTTTTTTGTACCGCCCAATCGTCTCCGCAGACGCGACGGGAGCTGCAAGGCCTCGTTGACTTTCATACTATTTCCAGATCCACCTGAGCCATCTGTTCGCGCCTTTTCCTATCTTTATCCGGAAATAGTATGATACCGCACGGTGCAGATTCCCATGCCCCCTTATTTTGCAGAAGAAGATACCGAGACAACCCTTGATTTCTGCCTGCCACCTATAAATTACAGAATAAAAAATATATTATTGTCACCACACCGGCGCAATTTGCCTCGCTGCCTACAATGACGTTCGTACTGTTTGTGGCTTGCAAAAAACTTGATTTTCAATCGGTTCCTCCGCCGTATTTGCAATTGGAATCGACGGAGGATTCATTCGCCGACAAACCAACTCCTTGGCGCGGCGAAGTCTGCATCTGGCGGCACTGTTTACAAACGAAAGAATATGGAATATAATTATTTTAATCCTGCTTCGAGCGGGAAATAAGGAAAAGAGGTGCCCATCATGAAGAAGCTCCTATCCCTTCTGTTGGCGCTGACCATGATTCTCCCCCTGGTGGGCTGCGCGGCGTTCGCAGAGAATGCGGATCCCATCATGATTACCGTCATCGCGACCAGCGACGTGCACGGCAAAGTGCTGCCCATCAACTACGCCACTGGCGAACCTTCTCCGAACGTGGGTCTGTCCATGATCGCTTCCATGATCGAGCAGGTTCGTGCTACGGAAAAGAACGTCATTCTGGTGGATGGCGGCGATACCGTGCAGGGCTCTGCCATGACCTATTACTACTCCTACTTCGCTCCTGAAAAGGACGATCCCATGATGAAGGCGCTGCGCCTGATGGACTACGACATGTGGTGCTTGGGCAATCACGAGTTCAACAACGATCTGCCGATTCTCAAGCGTCAGATTGAGTATGTGATGAGCCCCGACAACGGCGAGGAGCATTCCGTGCCCATGTCCGCCGCCAACTTTGTGGCGAAGGGCACCGAGTGGGATTCCTGGATGGGCGTCCCTTACATCGTCAAGGAATTTGAGGGCGTGAAGGTCGGCGTCATCGGCATGGATACGCCCAACATCCCCGCTTGGGAGGTTGAGTCCCACTATGAGGGCATCGACTTCCGCAATCTGGTCCCCACGGTTGAGCACTTCGTGCCGATCCTGCGCGAGCAGGAGGGCTGCGACGTGGTGATTGTCGTGGCGCACTCCGGCGTGGAAGACGCTGTTTCTACCGATGGCAACAACCCCGCGGACTACGAAAACCAGGTTCGCGCAATGATTAACCTGACTACCGGGATTGACGCGGTTGTGTATGGTCACTTCCATAAGACCGACTACCGTGAAGATATCCTCAATGCCGAGGGCAAGGTTGTGCCCGTGCTGGCAGGTGGCGCCGGTGAAGGCCTGGGCTTCATGAAGCTCGCCTACGACCCGGCGACCAAGACTGTGACCCCTGTGACGGCTGAAAACGGCTACCGCTTCCTGGCGGATCAGGAAGGCCTGGTGGAAAATCAGAAGGTTGCCACGGCGCTGGCTCCCTACAACGAGGAGCTGCAGGCTTATCTGGATCAGCCTCTTGGCACTGCTACCGGCGCTTTCTCCAATGAGAACATCTCCCTGCAGCCCACCGCGCTGATGGATCTGCTGAACAAGGCACAGCTGTCTGCGGTTCCTGCGCAGCTGTCCATCTGCGCGCCTCTGACCAGCGGCGCCGAGGTTCGCGACCTGATTCCTGCGGGCGACGTTCCGATGCGTTTGCTGTATCAGCTGTACGTGTTTGAAAACTGGCTCTATCGCATGAACATGACCGGCGAACAGCTGCGGCTGTGGCTGGAGCATGCTACCACCAACTACACCAGTGCGTCGAACCCCGATTACCTTGGCGGTGGCTACTACACCGATGAAATCTACGGTTTGTACTACGAAATCCACTACTATGCGCCTGAAGGAAAGCGCATCCAGAACATGCAGTATCAGGGTCAGCCCGTGGCGCCTGATCAGGTGTTCTCCGTGGTGATGAACAACTACCGCTTCACCGGCGGCGCCGGCTTCATGCAGGCGGCTGGTCTGACTCCTGAGGATTACAGCCTCACGGATATGTACACCGGCGATACGCTGGGCAACGATAACGGTCAGGTGCGTAACATTCTGGCGCAGTACATCCGCGACCAGAAGGAAATCACCCCCACCGTGGAAAGCACTTGGCAGTTCTTCAGAACCAAGGAAGACGCGATCGCTGCCGGCGCGAAGGTTGTGGAATAATACGACTTCCAAATTCAACTGCGCCAGCTGCTTGCGCCTTTTCCCTTCTGACTTTCGGTCGTTCTACTGAGCGTAGCACTGCTGCGCCGCGTTTCACGCCCGTTCGCCAGAATAAAAAATTCGCTTCACATCTTGGCGCGTTCTTATTTGGAAATAGTATTACGCTCCCCGGATTTTCGTGATGAATCAAAAAACCGCGCCCTGCTCTGGAACATCTCCGGAGCAGGGCGCTTTTCTATGCAATTATCCAGTTGTGCTCTTTCTAAATTCATCCGTGCCATCTGCCCGTGCTTTTCCATTCTGGCGCATTCCCATGATGGAAATAGTATCACCGCACGATGTAACGTTCCCGGCTTTCCGTGAGGAAACGTTATCTCTCCCATTCCACCCCGTTCCCCCGCAGCCCCTGCACAAACTCCTCCGGCAGCGGCGCGGTGAACGTCATCCTTTCCCCCGTCCGTGGGTGCGTGAACGAAAGCGTGTACGCGTGGAGCATCAGGCGGGGGACTTTCGCGCCCTTGCCGGAGCCGTAAATTGGGTCGCCGCAGACCGGATGCCCGATGGACTTCATGTGCACGCGGATTTGGTGCGTCCGCCCGGTCAGAATGTGGACGTCCAGCAGCGTCACGTTCCGCCCGCGCGCAAGCACCGTCCAGTCCGTAATCGACGGGCGGCCTTCGGGGTCAATCGCCATTTTCTTGCGGTCTTTCTTGCTCCGCGCGATGGGCTGGTCGATGCGCCCGCTGTCCTCGCGCAAATTCCCTTCAACCAGCGCGCGGTAATGCTTCTCCATCTGCCGCTCCTGCAATTGGCGGCTGAGGGCGAGTTGGCTCTGGTCGTTCTTTGCCACGAGCAGCAGACCGCTGGTGTCCTTGTCCAGCCGGTGGACGATGCCGGGGCGCAGTTCGCCGCCGATGCCGCTCAAGTGGTCAAGGTGGTGCAGGAGCGCGTTGACGAGCGTGCCGTCCTCATTGCCGGCGGCGGGGTGAACGACCATGCCGCAGGGCTTCAGGACGACGGCGAGGTCGTCATCCTGATAGAGAATTGTGAGCGGAATTTCCTGCGCGACGGGGACAGCGGGCTTTGGCGCGGGAATCGTCAGGATAACAATCTGACCCTGCTTTGCTTTTGCGCCGGATTTCGTCTCGACTTTCCCGTCCACTGTGACGTTTCCGTCTGCCATCAGCGCCGCCACCCGCGAGCGAGTCAGCCCAGCAGCTTCGGACAGGGCAACATCCAGCCGACGGCCGTCGCCGGGGATGGAGATAGTGCGCGATTCGAGTGCGTCAGGCATCATTTGCGTCATGATTGATTTTCCTCCAATCTTCCGTGCGGAACACGATGCAGTACGCCATCAGCACCGTGCCGACGACGAGCGCAGCGTCCGCAATATTGAACACTGCGAAGGGAAACAGAGTGATATCCAGCATATCGACGACATAGCCCAGCGCCAAGCGGTCGTAGGCGTTGCCAAGCGCGCCGCCAATCATCAGCGCCGCCGCGGTTCTGCTCCATCCGCTGAGCTGATAGCGGCGGAGGACGAGCCATCCGGCGATAACCGCGATGACGGACACCACGCCCAGCATCCACGACTGTCCGCTGAATAGGCTGAACGCCATGCCCGTATTTTCAACATAAATCCAACGAAGAATGCCGGGAATGAGGGTGCGCTCATCCGGCAGCGCGACGGCGAGGGCTTTGGTGAAGCGGTCAAGCGCGAGGGTCAGGAGGATGAGCAGGAGAGGCAGCAGCCTTTGGGAAACGGGTTTGCGCATGGTGATGATAGCCCTTTCTGGTGATGATGATTTGGGAAGCGGCGGAATCAGGTCGCGCCCATTGACGCGACAATGTGAAAATGGCGGATAGAGCAGCTTGGGGCGCTTCTGCGGAAGCGCGAAGTTACGCGCGGGGACGCTTTAGCTGCCGCTGCCCTTGCCTTCCACGAGGTTCAGCAGCTGGGTCAGGAAATCCCCGATAATCGGCAGATTCCTTTGCACCAGTCCTTGCAGCAGCCACACCACCAGCGCACCCAGAAGCGTAAACCCAACCGCTGTCCCTAATCCTCTTGCAATTCCGCCTACAAACTGCATCAGAAGACGCTTCTTCCAGTTCTTCTCATATGCAACAAATTCACTGAGCCGCAGCTGCTCCATCCGCAGCAATTGCTCCTCCATCTTGTTCGCCATCCAGACCGCCCATTCCTTCATTCTCGCACCTCTTTTTTGCGGTTTTCATTTTCTGATAGAATCGCATGATCATGCAGGGGATTTCGCCTCTGCGGAGGTGACAAAGGGGCTTTCTGCTTGCTCCCTTCGGCACTTTAAGCCATAGTGGTGATAATCAGAAGTTTTTGATAGGGGGTGGTTCGATTTTGTTCGGAAAAGTATCTGATTTCCCTGCAAAGCAGAGCTGCCCTTTGTTTTTGCTGGTCAGCATTCCCCCGAATTGGGCAAACGATGCAAAGACCAGAAAAAAGGTGGACAAAAAACAAAAAAACACGCGAAAAACGCTTGACATAGCCTATTAGTTATGCTAAACTAACGCTTGCGAATCGCCGGATTAGTTGGAATAAACTATCCGCAAAAGGACTGACACAAGGAGGTCATGGAACATGATGCCGTTGGGCATGGTGGAAATTGGCGAGTCTGGCGTGATTGGCAAAATCACCGGACAGGACGAGGTGCGTCAGCATCTGGCGGAGCTGGGCTTCGTGATGGGCGAAAGAGTGACGGTCGTCAGCAAAATGGGCGGCAATCTGATTTGCGCTGTCAAGGATAGCCGTGTTGCGTTGAGCCAATCCATGGCTATGCGTGTGCTGGTGAACTGAGGAAAAGGAGGCAGAAGGCATGAAAACCCTGAAGGATGTCAAGGTCGGGGAAACCGCGGTGGTTGTCCGCCTGCATGGTGAAGGTGCCGTCAAGCGCCGCATCATGGACATGGGACTGACCCGCGGGACGGAAGTCCATGTGCGCAAGGTTGCGCCGCTGGGCGATCCGATGGAGCTGACCGTGCGCGGCTATGAGCTGAGCGTGCGTAAGGCGGATGCGGAAATGATCGAGGTTCAGTAATTCTGTTTCCCTTACGATAAAACCTGATTTCGCGTCGTTCCAAGCCTTCCACGCGCATACAGTATGGAAGCGCGCTCAACGCAATCGCGAAAAAGGGTCAAGGGGCAATGCCCCTTGCAGGGTCAAGGGACAGAGTCCCTTGCGGAGTCCAGAGGCGGAGCCTCTGGTGGGGTTAGTTAAGACAAATTCGCATAAGGAGGCGCCGAAAATGGCGATTACGATTGCGCTCGCAGGCAACCCGAACTGCGGCAAAACGACCATGTTCAACGCGCTGACGGGTTCTCGTCAGTTCGTCGGCAACTGGCCGGGTGTTACGGTTGAAAAGAAGGAAGGCAAGCTCAAGGGCAATGACGATGTGGTCATTCAGGACTTGCCCGGCATTTACTCCCTGTCTCCTTACACGCTGGAGGAAGTCGTCGCCCGCAACTACCTGGTGAACGACAAGCCTGATGCCATCCTGAACATCGTGGACTCCACCTCCATCGAACGCAACCTTTACCTGACCACGCAGCTGCTCGAACTCGGCACGCCGATGGTCATCGCGATGAACATGATCGACGTGTCCCGCAAGAACGGCGACAAGATCGACATGAAGAAGCTGAGCGCAGCGCTGGGTGTGGAAATCGTCGAGACTTCCGCGCTGAAGGGCGAAGGCAGCGTGAAGGCGGCTGAAAAGGCTGCCGCTGCTGCCAAGAACCGCACGATGGGCGAACATCCGCACGTTTTCACCGGCTCGGTGGAACACGCGCTGGCGCACATTGAAGATCTCATCGGCGGCAAGGTTGAACCCCGCTTCCTGCGCTGGTACGCCGTGAAGCTGTTCGAGCGCGACGAGAAGGTTGTTGCGGAACTGAAGCTGTCCGAAGATGTCAAGAAGGGCATTGAGGAAGCTGTCTCCTCCTGCGAAAAGGAAATGGATGACGACGCCGAGTCCATCATCACCAATCAGCGTTACGCCTACATCAACACCTTGATGCAGAACGCGGTGAAGAAGGGCAAGGCAAAGGGCAGTCTGAGCGTTTCGGACAAGATTGACCGCGTGGTGACCAACCGCGTGCTGGCGCTGCCGATTTTCGCGCTTATCATGTTCCTTGTGTATTACATTTCCGTGACGACGATTGGTAGCCTGCTGACGGACTGGACGAACGATGTGTTCGTTGCGGAAATCGTGCAGGGCAACCTTCAGACGTGGCTGGACGGCGTTGGCTGTGCGGGCTGGCTGAGCGGTCTGATTGTTGATGGTATTGTCGGCGGCTGCGGCGCGGTGCTGGGCTTTGTGCCGCAGATGCTGGTGCTGTTCCTCCTGCTGGCTATCCTTGAAGACGTCGGCTACATGGCTCGTATCGCCTTCATCATGGACCGTATCTTCCGTAAGTTCGGTCTGTCCGGCAAGAGCTTCATCCCGATGCTGATTGGTTCTGGCTGTGGCGTTCCCGGTATCATGGCTTCTCGTACCATCGAGAGCGACCGTGACCGCAAGATGACCATCATGACCACGACCTTCATCCCCTGCGGCGCGAAGATGCCGATTATCGGTCTGATTGCCGCGGCGGTCTTCGGCGGCAGCGCGTGGATTGCGACGTCCGCATACTTCATCGGCGTGGCGGCGATTGTTATCTCCGGCATCATGCTGAAGAAGACGAAGATGTTCGCGGGCGACCCGGCTCCCTTCGTCATGGAGCTGCCGGCGTATCACTTCCCGTCTGGCCGCAACGTGTTCCACAGCGTGTGGGAGCGCGGCTGGAGCTTCATCAAGCGCGCTGGCACGGTCATCCTCCTGTCCTCTATCGTGATTTGGTTTACGAAGACCTACGGCTGGGCGCCCGCGGCGGACGTGCAGCTTGAAGCGCAGCAGACCTACCAGACGGAACTGGCTGATTACAACGCGAAGGCGGAAGCTGGAACGCTGGAAGAAGACGAGGAAGGACCGCAACTTGCGCCCGAAATGGATCGCGCGGCCGGGACTTGGGGCGCTGTGGCGGATATGGACAACTCCATCCTTGGCAAGATCGGCAACCCGGTCAGCGTGGTGTTCAAGCCGCTGGGCTTCGGCAACATGCCGTCCACGGTCGCTACAGTCATGGGTCTGGTTGCGAAGGAAGAAGTCGTTGGCGTTCTGGGCGTGCTGTATGGCGCGGATGACGCGGCGGACGTTGTTGACGACGAGAACATGACCGAGGAAGAGAAGGCGGAAGCCCTCAGCCCGATTGCGACGGCGTTTAACGAGTCCTCCAACGGTCACGGCCGTCTGGCGGCGTATGCCTTCATGATTTTCAACCTCCTGTGCGCTCCCTGCTTCGCGGCCATCGGCGCGATGAAGCGTGAGTTCAACAATGCCAAGTGGACGCTGGCTGCGGTTGGCTATCAGTGCGCGTTCGCGTACACCATCGCCCTGATTGTCTATCAGCTCGGTCTGCTCTTCAGCGGCGCTGGCTTCACCGTTGCGACGGCGATTGCCATCCTGCTGCTGGCTGGCCTGGTGTATCTGGTCGTTCGTAAGAATCCTTACAACGACAACCACCTCACCCAGAAGGTTTCTGCCTGATTTTCCATCGGGCTTAACCGAGGAAAGCGCCGCTGCATCCGGTGCTTTCTGAGACCCCTCTTGTGAACGCCGGAGGGCGGCGCGGGTTCTGCATCATCTGCGCTTTCCCTCCGGCATATGTTCTATCGCGCAAAAGCGGTTTTCCTCCATCCGCACAGGCGCAGAAAGGAACGAATCATGGCAACGTGGATTGTTGGCGGTGTACTTCTGGTGATTGTTGGCGCAGTCATTTGGAAGATGATCAAGGACAAAAAAAGCGGCAATTCTGCTTGCAGCTGCGGTGGCGACTGCGGCAAATGCAAGGGCTGCCACTGATTTTTCTCAAAACTTGTCAGACAAAAGCGCGCTTCCCGGAAACTTCGGGAGGCGCGTTTTTGATAGGTGGATGTGTTCCGCTGTTCTTTTCCTGTCGCCATCCTATGCAGCGCGCGGCGGATGTGGTATAATACTATTTCCAGATTCATCTGCGCCATCTGCTTGCGCCTTTTCCCTTCTGGCATCCGCTCATTCCACTTAGCACAGCGCTGCTACGCTGCGTTTCATTCACGTTAGCCAGAATGAAAAATTCGCGGCGCATCTTGGCGCATTCTTATCTGGAAATCGTATAATCAGCATGGAAGCATCACAAAACCCGATGAATCACGTCTCGAAATCCACAAAATCCATTTATGTGCTGATAAGGAGGACACCTCTCATGAGCAACGCTCTTACCGCCCGCCGTTCCATTCGCAAGTTCCAGCCAACGCCTGTGTCGCCCGACACCATCCGCGCTATCGTCGCCGTCGCCGCGTATGCGCCCAGCTGGAAGAACTCCCAGACCACCCGCTACACCCTGCTGACCAAGCGCGAGGAAATTGACCGCGTAGCGGACGAATGCACGATGGGCTTTCAAAAGAACATCGATACCCTGCACGGCGCGCCCGCGCTGGTTGTCCTCACGACCGTGAACGGCCGCAGCGGCTACGAACGCGACGGCTCGTTTAGCACCAGCAAAGGGACGCACTGGCAGTCCTTCGATGCAGGGCTGGCGGCGGAAGCCTTCTGTGTCGCCGCGCATGATGCGGGGCTTGGCACGGTCATCCTCGGCATTTATGACGAAGGGAAGGTCAAGGACGTGCTGAATCTGCCGGAAACGGAGAGCGTGTCGGCGCTGATTCCGATTGGCGTGCCTGCGGAATCACCTGCCGCCCCCAAGCGCAAGGATGTTTCGGAACTTCTGCGCATTCGATAACCGTTTGACAAAAATCAGCCAATTCGCGCTTGTACTCAACTGCCCGTTGTGCTATGATAAAGGAAATGAATGACCCGCTTGGGGTCACAGGGAAAGGAGTTCCCCATGATGAATCTGAACGAAACTGCGGCGCGTCACGGCTTTTGCGTTGACCGCGTGCGCGAAAGCGAAGAGCTGCACGGGCAGATGGTGGAAATGCACCACAAAAAGACCGGCGCACAGCTGGTTTGGGTGGATAACGGCGAGGTGAACAAGACGTTCTGCGTCGCGTTTAAGACCCTGCCGGAGGATTCGACCGGTGTATTCCACATTCTGGAACATTCTGTCCTCTGCGGCAGCGCCAAGTATCCCGTCCGCGAGCCGTTTGTCGAATTGCTCAAGAGCAGCATGTACACGTTCCTGAACGCGATGACCTTCCCCGACAAGACGATTTACCCCGTCTCCAGCCGCAACGAGCAGGACTTCCTGAACCTGACGGAAGTGTATCTGGACGCGGTGTTCGCGCCGCGCATCCTGCAAGACCCGAACATCTTCTATCAGGAAGGATGGCACATCGAGCTGGACGAAAACGGCGCGCCGCTGTACAAGGGCGTTGTGTTCAACGAGATGAAGGGCGCAATGAGCGATGTGGACGAGCAGATTTACCAGAAGACGCTGGATGTCCTCTTCCCGGACAACTGCTACGGCTGGAATTCCGGCGGAGACCCGAAGCACATCCCCGACCTGACCTACGAGCAGTTCCTGCGCATGTACCGCCGCTATTATCATCCGTCGAACGCGCGCATTTTCCTTGATGGCGCGATTCCGCTGGACAAGGTGCTGACGCTGGCGGAGGAGTACCTGAGCTGCTTTGACCGCCTGGACGAGAAGCACGAAATCCCCATGCAGAAGCCCTTCGCCGCTGAAGCGGAACAGGCGTATGAAATCGGCGCCGAGGAGGATACCGCCGACAAGACCATGCTGACGCTGGCGAAGATTGTCGCGCCGTGGTCGGATACGGTGCGCGTCACGGCGACGGAAATCCTCTTTGATGTGCTGACGGGCAGCAATGACGCGCCGCTGAAGAAGGCGCTGCTGGCGACGGGCAAGTGTCAGGATGTAGGCATGTCTCTGGACAATGCGATGGCGCAGCCGTACATGATGCTGACTCTGCGCAACATTGCCGATGGCAGTGAGCAGGAGCTGCGCCAGATGATCCGCGACACCGTGCAGCAGCTGCTTAAAACCGGGCTGGACAAGGACGCGCTGACCGCCTCCATCAACAGCAGCGAGTTTTCTGCCCGTCAGCCGGGCGAACCGTCGGGGCTGCTCCGCTGCATCCATGCGCTTGACGCGTGGCTTTACGGCGGCGACCCGCTGCAGCCGCTCCTGTCCGAAGAGCGTTATCAAAAGCTGCGGGAAATGGCGGCGGGCGACGGCTTTGACCGCCTGATGGCAGAACTTCTGCTGGATGAAAGCACGATGAGCATCATCCGCACCGTGCCGTCCCACACGCAGGGTGACGAACTCCGCGCGGAGGAAACGGAGCGCCTGCAGGCGATTCAGGCATCGTGGACGGAGACGGACAAAGAAGCGCTGCGCGTGCAGAACGAGAAGCTGACCGCGTGGCAGCAGACCCCCGACACCGCCGAGCAGCTGGCAACGCTGCCCGTGCTGTCCTTGAGCGAAATCAGCGCAGACCCGCTGCTGATTCCCGCGGCGGAAGCGCAGTGCGGCGCGGCGAAGGTCATCACGCATGATCTGTCCATGAACGGCATCACCATCATGCACTGGTATATCTCCTTGACCGATTTCACCTTGGATGAACTCAAGCGCCTGTCGATACTGCCCGAACTGCTGGGCAAGCTGCCGACGAAGCGTCACGATTCGCTGTCCCTCTTCCAAGCCATCAAGTGCGATATCGGCAAGCTGACGTTCCAGCTGCGCGTCATGTCCCGCTGTGCGGAAATGGCGACGCCCGTGCTGGACGTGAGCTGCTCCGTGCTGGATGCGAACGTGGACAAGGCAGCCGCGCTCGTGCGGGAAATTCTGACCGAAACGTGCTTTGACGACAGGGCGCGTGTGCAGACGCTGATTCTCCAGTTGAGCGAGATGGCGAAGCAAAAGGTCATCAGCGACGGCCACAGGATGGCAATGTACGCCGCATCGGCGACGATGAGCGCGGCCTCGGCAGCGCGGGAAGCCTTGAACGGTCTGAGTGCCTGCATGGTGCAGAAGGCGCTGGCGGAGAATTTCGACGCACAGTACCCGGATTTCCTTGCCCTCTGCGAGCGGTTCAGCAAGGACAGCGCGGTGCAGTCCCGCGTCACGTTCAGCCTGTCCACAAATAAGGTGCTTGACCCCGCCGCGATTCTCTCCGCCTACCCGGTCGGCACGCCCATCCCGGATGCCGCGCCGTATGTCAGCGACCTGCCTGCCAAGTGCGCCTACCGCATCCCGTCGCAGATCAGCTTTGCGTCGCTGGGCTATGATTACCGCCGTGCGGGCAAGGTGTACAGCGGTATTGCGCGCGTGATGAGCAACATCCTGTCCCTAAGCTACCTGTGGAACGAAGTTCGCGTGCAGGGCGGCGCATACGGCGCAGGGCTGAACACCAGCGAGACGGGGCGCATGGTCACTTACTCCTACCGAGACCCCTCCCCGGCGCGTACGCTGGGCATTGACCGCAGCCTGTCGAAGGGTCTGCGTGACTTCGTGGCGGGCGACGAACGGATTGACAAGTACATCATTTCCACCGTCGGTGAAAGCGAACCGCCGCTGGGTTCGGAGAACCAGATTCTTGTCAGCGACGAAAACCTGCTGTGCGGCATCACGCCGGAGGATCTCTGCCGTGAGCGCGCGGAAATGCTCTCCACCACCAAGGACGCGCTGCTCAAGTGGTGCGGCGTGCTTGACCAGATGGCAAAGGACGGCGGCGTGTGCGTCGTCGGACATGACGGCGCGATTGCCGCTTGCGAGAAGGAAGATTTGACGGTTCTGTAAGGGATATAACGTAAAGACCCGCTGTTCACCCCCAATGCAGGGATGGGCAGCGGGTTCTCGTATGCTATACTATTTTCACTTTCCCCATTCCAACCGAATCTCAAACGGCATCTGCGCATCCGTCGCTTCGTCATTGTCCCAAACGTGCACCTGATAGCTTTCCGGCGCGCCCAGCACGACGAAGTACAGATACTGCGTTTCCTCCGGAATATCAAAGGACACAGCGCCCTCATCTTCGGCGCAAACGTCGCTGTACACGCGTGTGCCGTCCGTCAAGTATGCCACGAAACCGTAGCGCCAGCCCGGCGCGGCATCCACCGCGTTGTAAATGCGTGTGTGACCCGTCAGGTTCTCCGGGGTGGCATCGTCCCCGATATAGTACAGACCGGGGTCATCCGCCGCCAGCGCCGCAGTCATCAGCGTCATCAGCACCAGTGTGAGTGCCAACATTCACCTGAGCTTCATGCAAATCCTCCGTTTACGGAATGCGGAATTCTGTAAACAGCGTCACAATACGCTGATTCATCAGCTTGACGCACTCCCATCTCGTTTTGGCATCCACATCCATGCGCACTCGCGCGCCGCCCTCCTGCCAGAGAACAACCCGCAGCATCCATTTATTTTCCGCATCCGGACTCGATTTGCGGATATTGAGATAGCCCGTCGCCACAGACACGGGGGTATCCGCATCATTCTCTGATCCATTCAGCCAAATGTAGCAGGTGCTGTCCGGGCGCACATCGTAATAATCCGACGAAAACAGCTGGTCATTCGCCCGAAAGCCGTTTTCCAACAGTTCGGCGGTGTGCGCCCGCAGCGCTTGGAAATCAACCGCTTGAAGTGCCTCGTTCGAGATGCGTTCCGTGTAGAAATGGTAGAAGAGCGCGCCGCAGAGCAGCACGAAAAGTGCCACTACAGCAACATGCCAGCGCTTGATTTTCATTTATTCAAACCATCCCTTCGGCAGCACATCCCGCTGATGCAGCAGCATGTCGTCGAAGAGCTTCTGCCCGTCCTCCAGCGTCACGCCGCCCAATTGCGGGTCGTTCATGAACGTGGAGAAGCCCAGCTTGCGGTCGCAGCGCAGCGCAGCCTGCAAGGTGTTTTCCTGATTGTAGACGTGGCGCGCCACCAGCGGCAGGATGTTCGCCGGCATGTCGCCCGCGCAGATCGGGTCGATGCGCCCGCGCGAGAACAGCGCGTTCGTCTCCACCACCGCGCCAATCGGCAGGTTCGGAATCTGCCCCTGATTCGGCACGTTCACGTTGCTAACTATGTTCCCCAGCCCCAGCAGCGCCTTGAGCAGCAAATGCCCTTCCTCACCCGACGGCGTGAGGTCAAGCGGCTCTTTTCCGCTGAGCAGGTCGTCCGAGCGCTGCATCCGCTTCTTCAGGTCGTCCTCGCGCCAAGACACGGGCGTCAGGTCGAATTTCCACTGGTGCGCTGTCTCCGGGCTGTGCAGATACCACTGCGGCAGGAATTCCACCAGATGGCGGTCGCCCGCCGCCGCAATCGCCCCGTAGCGCTGGAACAGGTCGAACTTGACCTTGTGCGCGCACGCGAAATGGCTGTTCATCCAGTTGTCCGACCCCAGCTGAATGCCTTCGGGATGCTCGTCCACAAAGCGGGCGTACAGCGGCATCAAATCCATGCCCTGATAGCTGGCAGAGGTAATCCAAGTGAAGTGGTTAATGCCGGTGACAGTGGTGTACAAGTCCTGCCGCTTCACGCCGGGAATGTGCTCCTGCTCATCCAGCATTGCGCACAGCACCTTCTGCGTGCCGAACACCTCGTGGCAGCAGCCGAACGCCTTTACCTGCGGGAATACCTCGTACAGCGTCCGCACGCAAAGCGTCATCGGGTTCGTATAGTTGATGACAAATGCGTTCGGCGCGAAGTCGCGAATCGCTTCGGCAATCTCGACAAACATCGGAATTGTGCGCATTGCCCGCATGAAGCCGCCTGCGCCCACCGTGTCGCCCACGGACTGATATACGCCGACCCGCTCCGGCAGGTGTACATCGCCGCGCATATGCGCAAACGTTCCCGGCAGAATGCTGATGACGACGAAATCCGCGCCCGTGAGCGCCTCCTGCAAGGAACTGCTGACTTCAAACGCCCACTTGGATGCCGCGTCGGGATGCGCCGCCAGCATCATGCCGATTTTCTGATTGCGCTCCGCCGCCTCGCGGTCAATGTCGTACAGCCGTACCGTGCCGCTGATTTGCCCGTCGGAAATAATGTCGCGCATGAAACCCCACGCCCATCCGCGCGAGCCGCCGCCGATGTAAGCCACCGTCAAGCCTGTCACCTTGTTGCCTTGATGCGTATACATTGCACTTTTCCTCCTTGATGGCTGGTTTTCAGCCTGTATCGACATGATAGCACAGATGCGCGGGTTTTGCAATGCGCGAAAGAGATTCATCTTTTCCATTTAATACTATTTCCAGATTCACCTGCGCCATCTGCTTGCGCCTTTTCCCTTCTGGCGTCCGCTCATTCCACTTAGCGTAGCGCTGCTACGCTGCGTTCCATTCACGTTAGCCAGAATGAAAAATTCGCGGCGCATCTTGGCGCATTCTTATCTGGAAATAGTATAATAGGCATTTATCTGCTGCAAAAACAGCTTCCCCTTTCAGGAAAACTGCTATCATTTTCCACTTTAGTCCTGTCCAAGCAATTCTGTCGATTCATCTTCGAGAATGTCGCCCAAGGTCATTCCTTGAATGCGGCATTGCGCCAGCGCTTCCTGCGGCGTGGCGTATTCGCCAATCAGCGCATACGCCGAACCTTCTTTTTTGTACATGCCAAATCGCGCTTCACGCCCGTCGGATGGCGACCATTCCCCGGTCTATTGGGAGAAAAACTGCTCACGGGTCATCTATCTCAACCTCCTCCGTCACACCCGCCAAAATCCACTGAATCGTCTCATCATCCAGCAGCAGATACTGCGGCGTGACCCGCGGCTGCCACTCCGGGACGCACGCCGCCAGCGCGTCCGCATGGTGGATGGCCAAGGTGTAGCGTTCTCCATTCACGCCGGGGAAGCCCGCTTTTCCATCCGCGCTTTCCGAGTGCTGCGCCCAAAGCTGTGTCAGCACCGCTTCCCATGCGTAATATGCTTCCATCTCTGGCGACGCTGCCGGAATCGCCGAATCCTCATCCTCCTGCCGCCACAGCACCTGATACTCCTCCGGCGTTCCCTGCCGAATCTCTGCCGTCGTCGTCTGCCAGCCGGAATCGAGCGTGAAGCCGGCGTTTTGCATAGGCGTGCTTGCCGTATGCGGCACGATATGCTTTTCGGCATAGAGATAGAGGATTTCGGCGCGGCTTTCGTCAGCTGCCGTTTCCGTCACCTGCTGCCGCTTGACGTAGAGTGGGGTCATGCTTTCGTGATAGTCGAACGAAGCGACAAGTCTGCCGTCCGCCAGCTTGGACAGCTGAATCCCGTATTCGCTCGTCGAAATCGGGCGCGTTTCGTTCATCAGCCAATCGAAGCAGTATAGATTTGCCAGCCCAAGGATGCACACAATCAGCGCACCCAGCAGGACATTGCGGAGGGTGCGGCGGCGCTTCTGCTTCCGCAGCGTCTGGGCGGCGGCGTCGAACGCGGCGCGCGAATCCAACTCGCTTTTCTTTCCGGCGGGCAGGTCAGCTTTGAGCTGATTCATGTATGCGGCACATTGCGCGCACGTCTGCACATGCGCCGACACCATGTGCTTGCTCCCGTCGCTGGCGACATCATCCAGCACCAGCGGCATCAGGTCGCGGACGATTTCACATTTCTGCTTCATTCCTTGCATTCTCCTTTCATCGCGTCCAGTAGCATCAGCTTCGCCCGGTACGCCGTTACGCGCGCCCAGCTTTCGGATTTCCCGAACAGCGCCGCAATCTCCTTGCTGGACAATTCGCAGAAGGTTTTCAGCGTGAACACCTCGCGATACGGTTCCGGCAGACGGTGGAGAGCTTGATGCGCACTCAGGGCGAGACTGTGTTCCGCGACCATCTCCGTGAAATCCGGGACGGATTGCTCCGGCACATCGTCGAGCGGCAGCGGCGACTGCTTCCGCATGATGCGCAGAAACTGATTCCGTGCAATCGCGCAGAGCCATGTGCCGACCGAACTTTTTCCTTCGTACCGCTTCCAATTTTTCATCGCCTGATAGAACGTTTCCTGCGTGAGCTCCTCCGCAAGGTCACGATCGCGGCACAGGCGGATCAGGTAGCCGTACACCATGTCCCGGTGCTGCTGATATGCTTCTTCTGCGTCAAGCATCTCCAGCACCTCCCTTCATGAAGTTAGTTGCGCGAAAACGCCAAACGTTACATCCGATTACAAAAAAACATCCGAACCGTTTGCCCGCCTATGGAGCAACCAGCCCGGATGTCTTTCTTTCGTGCGGGAAACAGGACTTGAATTGCTGATTTGCTTAGAATACCAGTCAATATCGCAACATGATGTATTGCGGTGTAATGGCTGAATGCAATATCTTGTGGTATCATGTACCCAAATAGAACCATGTGAAAGGACGGTTTGGGTATTTTCCAAGGCGAAGATTCTGCGGTAAATCGGATTTACCCAAACGATTATGCCAAAAGCTGCAACAAGCTTTACCGGGAATTGCTTGGGTAAACAGCACAGAATCTATCGTAGAGGAGGATTTCGCCATGAAAAACCCGACTGCTGAAATAAGCCAGAACGACAGCCATTACACCCTGCACGGAGACTATTACCTTCCCGATCTGGATCTCCCCGAAAAGGTATCCGATCCCATCGGCCGTTATGGCCGGATGCGGAAATCATATCTGGAAAAACATCGCCCTGGTCTGTATGAGCGGCTGCTTCTGTCAGGAAATCTGTATGAGCATCTGCTGGAGACCGATCGGACCTGCCGGGAGCGCATGTCGCGGATCATCAGCCAGATGGCTGAGGCTGAAGGAGTCGATGAGCAACTGAAAGCATCAAACCAGTTGGAGTGGATTACCCGGATGAACAGCATCAGGCAGCGGGCCGAGGAAATAGTGCTGGCAGAATTGGTCTTTGGCTGAGCTACATTGGCCGCCTCTTCAGGGGGCAGCTATTTCGTTGTCATCATTCGCATGGCGGAATGTCGTGCTGCTTCCTCATTTCCGCGTCAGTTGACGGCATACCAAATGCCGGTCGATATGACAGGGACGAAGAAACAGGACTGGCCTGGAGAGAGGTACTGCCGGCATGCATGCAAATAATCACAAAACGGAGCTTCCTTCTGCCCCTCGGGCGTCCGGAAGCTCCGCATTTTGTGGTTTCAGGAATCAACACATCGACTGTAGCTGAAGATCAGGCCTTCTTTTTCTTCGCTGCGCGGATGAACACCAGCGCGCCCCACAGCACGATCACGGCACCGAGCGCGATGTCGATATACTTGAGATACGTGCGCCACACGGGCGGGTTGTAGCCGATGACCTCCGCGTTCATGGCGTTGGAGTTGACGAAGGCGTACAGCACGTTCTTGGCGGCCTTGTTCAGCACCACGGCATCGCCGGTGTCGGAGGTGTCCGCGTCCGTCCACATGCTGCTGGCCATGGTGGCCAGGTCCAGATCGCCGCCTGCGTAGTACATCATCCTGGGGATCATGTACTGCGGGATGGTGTTGAAGTCGCAGATCACCGCGCCGCGGAAGCCCCACTCGTCGCGCAGGATCTCCGTCACCAGGCGGTAGTCGCCGCCGGTCCAGCGGGTGCCGATCCGGTTGAAGGAGGTCATCAGGCCGCGGCTCTCGCCGGTCTTTACGGCAAGCTCGAAGGACTTCAGGTAGATCTCGCGCAGGCTCTGCTCGGTCAGCCAGCTCATGTCGCCGCCGATGGAGCGGTGCGTCTCCTGCTCGTTGACCGCGTAGTGCTTCACCATGGGGATCACACCCTTGCTCTGCAGGCCGCGGATCTCGGCGCCGCCCATGATGCCGCTCAGGTAGGGATCCTCGGAGAAGTACTCGGAGCAGCGGCCGCCGAAGGGCACGCGGTGGATGTTCACACCGGGCGCATAGATGCTGGAGTAGGGCTGGCCGGTGGTACGGTCGCCGAAGATGCCTTCCTCACCCATGGCCTGGCCGGCTTCCTCCAGCAGATCCACATTCCAGGTGGCCGCCATGACCGGCTCAGAGACATACTGGCAGGTGCCGTTGACCTGTTCCCGGTTCAGGAAGCAGGTGAAGCCGGCAGGGCCGTCGCCATGGATGGTGCCGGGCAGGCCGATATTCTCCACCGGCAGCGTGTGGTAGGCCGCGTTATTCAGCAGATCGATCAGCTGCTGTTCATCCATGGCCATCAGCACTTCTTCCCAGCGCTCATCCTCATAGTCCACCAGCGCGTGCCAGGTTTCCGCCGGCGTCTCCTTCGGCAGGAGGTCGCGCAGCTTCAGCGTCACTTCCTCGCCGAACCAGGGGAATTCTTCCTCGTCGAAGTCGGTGGTGTTATTGTGCTCGGTATCGCTGATCTGCTCGTACAGCTCCTCGGTGCCCGCATGGTCGGCCGCTGTCTGCGCAGTAGGCCAGGTGCCCTCCCAGTCCGCGCGGCTGAGCACGCTGGACAGCTCCCAGTCGCTGTCCAGGTATTCCTCCACGTCCGTGTAGCGGTTCACCACTTCATTGCCGGTCACGGGATCCTCGGCATACCGGATATCGTCCGCGAGGGTCAGCGCGAATTCAGCCGCCACGTCGTGGGCGTTCCTGCTGACATACAGCTTGTACTCGCCGGCCTCCAGCTCATACCCGGAGAATCCGTTGCCGTTGGCGTCGCGGTAGTCGTAGCTGGCGGCGTCATAGGGCGTGAAACTCACGGTGACCGTGTCACTCTCGCCCGGGTTCAGCAGCTTCGTCTTGGCGTAGCCGACAAGCACCTCATGGGGCTTCTCGATGCCGCCCTCCGTATAGGGCGCGCCCGCGTAGAGCTGCACCACCTCCTTGCCGGCCGCCTTGCCGGTGTTCGTGACGGTCACGTCCACGGTGATCACGCCGTCCTCCGTGATTTCCGAAGCGGAGGGCGCTTTCACCGCCCAGTCAAAGGTGGTATAGGAGAGGCCATGGCCAAAGGGGAAAACCACGTTCTGCCGGTACCATTCCTCGCCGTCGGTGAAGCCGCGGGTCTCATAGTAGCGATAGCCGACGTAGATACCTTCCTCGTAGTCCACGGAGTAGTTCAGGCTGCCGTCGTATTTGTCGGTGGCATCCGGGCCGACACCGGTGCCGAAGTTGTAGAAGGCAGGGTTGGCCGTGAAGTCCGCCGCCCAGGTGTCCACCAGATGGCCGGAGGGATTGACCGTGCCGTTCAGCACATTACCCAGGGCCATGATGCCATTGGTGCCGGTGAAGCCGATCCACAGCGCCGCATCGATTTTGTCCGCGAAGGCAGCGTAATTGGGATCGGTCAGGAAGGCGGCCTCAAAGCTGGAGGGGATATTGAACAGCACCACCACATGCTTGAAGCCGCCGTCGCAGACAGCCGCCAGCAGGTCGCGCTCGTTCTGGTCCAGCTCCAGGTAATGGCTGTCGGGGCTGGCCGCGCCTTCCGTGTTCCCCTGGTAGCGCGGCAGGTCGAAGCCCTCGCCGCCGATGCGGGTGATCACCACCAAGGCTGCGTCGCTGTAATCCCTGTAGCTCTTCTTCACCGCATCGGTATACTTGCTCTGAGGCGTCTCCGCGGTGGCAATCACCTGGTTGCCGCCGGAGTCCAGGTCGGAGGAATTGGCCGTCCGGGCCGGGCCGGACTGATTGTTGTTCTCATAGAACGCCTTCAGGGTCTGGTTGGTCTGGAAGCCCGCTTCCTGCAGGCTGTCGTACAGGTTCCGGTTGCCGGAGGTGTCAAAGCCGCCGGAGCCGCTGCCGCCATAGGAGAGATTCACGCTGTTCTTGCCGAACACGCTGATCTTTGCGCCCCTGGCCAGCGGCAGCGCCTGGCCTTCATTCTTGAGCAGCACGAAGCCTTCCTCGGCCAGGCGGATGTTGACAGCCTGTGCGTTGGCCAGCGCTTCATCCTTGTTCTGTGCCTTTTTCGCGGGGTACATGGATGCGACCGAATCGTCATAGATCGGCCGCTGTCCGCCGAAAAACACGTCGAAGAAGCTGCCCAGATACCAGGGACTGTTCCTGTTCAGCGCCAGGTAATTGACGATGCCGCCCAGAAGCAGGATCAGCGCGGAGACAATCGCCCAGACCTTGATGGCAACGTTCTTCCTTTTCTTTTTCCCATTTGATGCTGTCATTGCGAGCCTCCTGTATCATCCGGGCCGGGAGGGGCAGGCCGCCCCTCCGGCACCGTATCCTGCAGAAAACCGATCAGTAGTTGTTCATGGGCAGGCCGTAGGCGCCGTCCCAGGTCACGACCGCTTCCGTTTCGAGCCGGATGCAGTCAATGATAGGCGCCGTCGCCGTGAGGGTGCCGCCCAGTTCCTCGCGGTTGATGGTCTTCACCTGGATCAGGTTTTCACCCTTGCGCAGTGTCACCGTGCCGATCAGGCAGTCCTCAAACAGGCCCTGCTGGGAACCGTCGGCCATGGTCAGCGCGATGGCCTGATACTGCAGCGGCGTGCCGTTGACGGAGATCTCATAGATGTCCGGAACAAGAGTCATGTTGCTGAATTCGGCGGCGAAGCGGATCGTAAGCACAGCTTCTGCTTCCGTGTCGCTGGCCAGGCAGAACTCCAGGCTGTTGCCGTATCTGCACTGATAGGCGACAAAGCGGTCATTACTGGCCTGAACGTCCTTGTTCAGCACGATCATGTTGGGACCGGCGTTTTCTCCGGAGTATCCGGGCCCGGACTTCTCGTTCAGATTGACGTCTTCCGCCTCGAAGGTATAGGTAGAGGCGCCGGCCTTCGTGCGGGCCCACCTGGCATACACGATGGCGTCAGCCGTCACGGCGGCAGAGGCGTCGAAAGGCGTCTCACCCTGTTCATCCGCGAACCAGCCCTCGAAGGCATAGCCCTCCCGCTCGGGGGTGAGGGACGGGATGGAGGCGTTCCCGCCGTCCTTCACGATCTGCGGATATTCGGACTGCAGGCTGCCGTAGTAGTTCAGGCTGAAGCTGACGGTGTGATAGACAGCGCTGTTGTCCGTCCACAGGGCAAAGACATCCCTGTCCTCCTCAATCACTGTGCCGAAGTCATAGAGCACGGTGCACGGTTCATCCGCGTACCAGCCCTGGAAGGTGTACCCTTCCCGCTCCGGAGCGGTAACCTTCTTGGCCGTGCTGCCCTTGGTCACATTCTGCCGGATATCCTCCAGGTCACAATTCAGATGGAAGGTGACCGTCAGGCCCTTCGCCGCAACGGAAATCTTGAAGCTGGTTTTCTTCCCCCTGTATTTCAGGCCGACGTTCTTGGAGCCGGTCTTGGAGGTGTTTGGCTTGCTGACATCCAGGTCCGGACTGGTCATCGAGAGTTCAGCCGTGGAGCCGTCGTCATAGGTGACCAGGATCACGCCGCCGGAGATGTCAAACTTTTCCTTGACAAAGTATTCGGTCTTGGCGGGCAGTTCCTTCACCTCGATGGAGACAACCGTTTTGCCCGCGTCATCCAGCGTTTCCGGTGCTGCGAAGGCAAGGCCGGCGCAGAACACCAGCACGCAGAGGAGCAGCACAGAGCACAGCAGATGGTTTCTTTTCATGAAGACGGCTCCTTTCCTGAGAATGGGTCTGCCCCACATGGCGCGGGGCAGACCGTCAGGTTCGTTTGCGGGATTGTTTCAGCAGAAGATTACTGCGCCGCGGCTTCCACAATGATCTTCACGGCAGCAGTGGTCTTGACCCAGTTGTCCAGCAGCAGCTGCAGCTCGACGTCATACTCACCCACCTCGGCGGCACCGCCGGTAATCACGCCGGCCGCAGAGATGGCAAGGCCCTCGGGCAGGCCTTCCGCGGAGAGCACCCGGATGTCCTTCGTGCCGATGGCTTCGGCGTCAAAGGTGAGCGGGGCGCTGGTGCGGGCGTTGTTGACCGTCACGGTGACTTCCTGCGGCGCGATGTCGCGGTTCAGGGCGTTCTTCATGTTGTTGCTGTTCACATAGTCATAGATGACGCGCTGGGCGCTCTTGCGGACAGCATAGTAATGGGTGGGAGAAGGCACGGTCTCCAGCGCGGCCAACTGGGCGATCAGCGCATCGTCGTGGAAGATCAGGTACATGTCGCCGGATTCCTTGCGCAGCGTCTCGCAGGTACGGGCGTCCTCGGGATTCTCAGCCACCAGCACGCAGTTGGCTTCCGCGCTCCAGGTGCCTTCCACAGCGGAGGCATAGCCGATGCCGAAGCGGGCATCGAAGATCTTCTGGCCGTTGTACATGTTGATGGTCTGGCCCAGGGGCAGCTCCTGGCCGGTGCGGCACATCAGGTTCAGGTAGCGGTACTCGGCGTAGTCCTGGCAGTCGGTGACGAAGGTGCCGCGGAAATTCCACTCGCCGCGGAAAATGCTCTCCAGCAGCGCGTAGTCGGTGGAGCAAACCGCGTCGCCGATGCGGTTGAAGGCCGTCATGCCGCCGTTCACATCGCCTTCCTTGATGGCGATCTCATAGGGCTTCAGGTAGATCTCGCGGATGGCCTGCTCATTGGCCCAGGTCAGCACACCGCCGGCCGTGTTGCGGTTGGTTTCCTGGTCGTTCAGGAACATGTGCTTCAGGCGAATCATCACGCCCTTGGAGGCGGCGCCCTTGGTCACGCCGGAAACGATCTTGCCGGCCAGTACGCCGTCCTCGGAATAATACTCGAAGTTACGGCCGGAGAAGGGAGAGCGGTGCGTATCGCAAGCAGGGCCGTACCACTCGTTGATGCCGCCGTACAGGGACTCGTTGCCAACCATGCGGCCCTGCTCCAGCGCCAGGCCGGTATTCCAGGTGGCCGCCACGACAGGCGCGACCACCCAGTTGGTGCCGATGACGTCAAACTGCTGGATGCCCTTGCTGCCGAAGAAGAGGTTGGAGTTCCAGGCAAACTGGGTGGGACCGTCGCCGCCGAACACCACTTCCTTGCCGATGGTGGGGATGGCGATGCCCTGACCGTAGTCGCCCGCGCACACCTGGGACACCAGTTCCTCCCAGGTCAGCTGGTTCATGAAGGTCTCCCAGAGCTGGGAATCAGCATCCTGGGCCGCGGTGGCGACACCGTCCACAATTGTGGGCTCAGTATAGGAAACGCCCACCAGATCTTTCAGCGTGATGGGATACATGCCGTTCTCGCCCGGCACACCGGCAGCCTGGGTCCACTCAGCGGGCACCTGGCCCACATACCACAGATCCTCTTCGCTGTCGGTGCAGCTGAAGTACTCCCGCTCATCGGTCAGCGCCTGGATGTAGTCCGCGTCCACCGTGCGGTCCGCGATGGTGGAAGGGGCGGGCTGATGCAGGTCAGTGCGGGAGATGGCATTCTCCAGCAGCGCGTCATTCACGGAGTAGTAGCGGGCATACTTGCCGCTATCCTGGCTGAACACGGCCTCGATGGGATTGCCGGTGGTGGAATCCTTGTCGCACAGGATGCCTTCCGCCACGGTGAATTCCTTCGTGAAGGCGATATTGTGCGAATCAAAGCGGGCAGACACCGCATAGGTGCCGGCTTCCAGCTCATAGCCCTGGAAATCATTGCCGTTTGCGTCGTTCCAGTCGAAGGAGGCCATGTCTTGAGCGACGAAGGCCACTTCCACGGTTTCGCTCTCGCCGGGCTGCAGCAGCTTCGTCTTGGCGAAGCCCACCAGATTGGCGGTGGCCTTCTCAATGCCGCCCTCGGTGTAGGGCGGGTTGACGTAGACCTGCACCACGTCCTTGCCGGCCACAGCGCCGGTGTTGGTAACCTTCACGCGGATGACGATCTCCTGATCCGCGCTCCCGATGGCGGCCATGGCCTCATCCTCGACGGGCTCCCAGGCAAAGCTGGTATAGCTCAGGCCGTAGCCGAAGGGATACACCACGTTCTCGTAGGCCGCTTCCTTCTCGCCCTCGGGGGCGGTGTCATAGGCGGTCTCATAGTAGCGGTAGCCCATGTAGATGCCTTCGCGGTATTCCACAGAGTGGTAGGACTGGCCGAAGGCGTCCACAGCGACTTCGCCGTCCACATAGAGGGCGTTGTCCATCCGGGTGCCGTCCTCGTTGAAGTTCTGGGACATGGAGCCGATGTTGGTGTAGGTGGGACCCTTCGTGAAATCGCGCTCCCAGGTGTCCACGGTGTGGCCGGATGGGTTGACCGTGCCGCTCAGGATGCGGGCGACGCCCACCGCGCCGTCATTGCCGGGCTGGGCGATCCACAGGATGGCGTCCACGCCCAGGTTGTCCTCGGTCTTCGACTCATTCAGCTCGCCCATTTCCATCACGTTGGCGCTGTTGACCAGCAGGATGACCTTGGGGAAGTTGGCCTTGGCATGCTTCACCAGCTCGATCTCCGCGTCGGTGAGCTCCAGGTAATGCTTGCTGGTGTCGGCATTGCCGTCCACATCGTGCATCTTCTCGTCCTGGCCTTCGGACCCGGAGCGGGACACGGTGATGATCGCGGCATCGCCATAGCTCACATAGCTGCTCAGCATGCTGGGCGTGAAGTCAGCGGGGGCAATCTCCGCGGCAGCGCCTTCGTAAGCCGCGGCCATGCGCTGATTGACCTTGAAGCCCTCAGCTTCCAGGCTGCCGGCCAGGGTGGCCATGGGAATGCCGTAGGTGCCGGGACGGCCCGCGCCGGAGCCGCCGCCGCCGGTCATCAGGTTGAAGGAGCGGTAGCCCAGCAGGGTGATCTTGTTCTCATCCTTGCCCAGGGGCAGGGCGCCGTTCTCGTTCTTCAGCAGCACCATGCCTTCGGAGGCCAGTGTGATATTCAGTTCAGAAGCGGCCTGACGCATTTCGGCCTGGGTGCCATAGTCCGGATAGAAGACGCTCTTCGCGCTCTCCCAGACGGTTCCCTCGGCGAAGGCCGCGCTTAGTCCCATGCTCAGCACAAGCAGGAGCGCCAGCGTCTTCATCAGCATGTTCCGGGTCTTCATCATTCATCCTCCTTGCAAATCTGTCACGGTGTGGGTACATTATGTCAATTCGTGCTGTATCGTTGAACCGGACTGGCCGCCGCCGGCGAAACAGAAAGGCCGCGGTTCCTCTCTGCTCCGCCTTTGCCGGCCCGGCCGGCATCAGCCGTAGGGGTTACCTGAGTTCGAAGGAGTAGAAATCCAGCCGGCCCTCCCCGGTGAAACGGAACCAGAGCGGCTGCACGCCGTCGGGGATGGACAGCTGCGCGCAGACCTGCGTCTCCTGCCCCTCCGTCTTCACCGGCACACAGGCTGCAATGACGCTGAAGTCCGGGCTGGCGGAAACCTCCATCGTACCGCTGGCATTTCCGCCCAGCGTGATGCGCACATACTGCGCATCCTTCATGTCGAAGCGCCGGAAGCCGGCCACGGAGCCGTCCTGCATGTTGGCAATGTACTGCCGTGCGCTGTGATCGCCGTCCTTCTTGTCCTGGGTGAAATAGGGATGCCTGTCCCGGTCGAACTTCCGGTCGTAGCGGACGGTGCCCTCCTTCCCCCACAGACAGCAGGCGATGCGCGCCGGGTACTCGCCCTTGCCCTGCAGGGGGCCGCCGTTCAGGCCGCAGGAGGTAACCTCCGCCTGGCGGAAGCCGCCGTCAGGGGTCCGTACCAGCCGCTCCGCGCAGGCCTGGCGGCTGTAGGAATGCCGGTTGGTCTGGCGGTGATAGAAGATGTACCAGTCATCTCTCAGCTGCACCATGCCGCCGTGGGTGTTGCCCAGATAATTCATCGCGTGCGCTTCGTCCGTGTTTCCGTTCAGGTACAGATCGCCCTGATCCACCAGCGTGCCGCCGAAGCGGAAGCCGCCGTCCGGCCGGTCGCTGACCGCCCAGCACAGCTCATGGTTGTTGGTGGAAGAATAGACGAACACATACTTCCCGTCGATCTTCCGGATGGACGAGGCTTCGAAGAACTCGTGGCCCCGGAAGTCCGCCGGCGGGGGCGTCTCCGTGTTGGTCTTCAGCGGAAAGAGCAGCTTCGGCCCGGCCTTGATGGTCACCATGTCCTGCTCCAGCTCCAGCACCACGCCGCCGGAATTCCTGTGACCACGGAAGCGGCTCATGATGGCCGGGACAGGGGTCTCAAACCCCGAGTACAGGTATACCCGTCCGTTGTCGTCCACCAGCACGCCGGGATCGAAGGGAAACTCGTCCCCCTTCTTTCGCCCCCAGACGGTGCCGTCCGGATAGTGCACGTGGCCGTAGAACTGATACTGACCGTCCGGCTTGTCGCAGACGGCTACGCCCATCACGCCCAGGAAGTCGAAGGCATAATAGAGATAGTAACGGCCGTCCGGGCCCTTCGCCACATCCGGTGCGAAGAGGATGCGCAGCCCCAGCCGGTTCATGGGATCCTGGTTCTTGCGGTAGATCACGCCCGAGCAGGTCCAGCCGCTCAGGTTGTCCACCGGCGCGGACCAGCAGACGTAATCCTTCAGGCAGAACAGGACGCCGTTGAACTTGTCATGAGAACCGTAGACATATACGCGGTCTCCGAACACGTAGGGCTCTCCGTCCGGGATGTACTCCCATTCCGGGAGAAAGGGATTGTACGCCTGCATCTGCTCACCTCCCTCCAGCCTGTTTGGTGATTATACTTTAGCACAAATCTGTTCCGGGGAACCGCAGTCCGGCACAACCTGTCCGATTCCGGGCATATCCTGTCAGAAACGCCGTTTTGTCAGAATCCCGCTGCCGGACTGCGGGGGCGAACCGGGGATCACTGTGGCGCTTTCTCTTCATAAGAAAGGTGTATGCGGCCGGGCAGGCAGCATACACCAAAAGGGGGAAAGGATCACTTCGCGTAGTTGCCCTCGGCGGGCACACCGTGGTTCTCATCCCAGATCAGCACGGCGTCCGTGTCGATGATGAGGCAGTCCACCAGCGGGGCATGCGCGGTCATGGTGGAGCCGGGATAGCTCTCGTTGTTCTCCGTCACAATTCTGAGCAGGTTCGCGCCTTCCTTCAGCGAGGCGTCCCTGGCGATCACAAAGGTGCGGAAGGGCGGGCAGTCGGCGAGGTACAGCACGGCGTCAAAGGCGGGCACGTCGTCGATGACGATCGGGGCGTAGCTCAGCTTCTGGTCGTTCAGGTAGATGCCATAGCTGCTCTCGTCCAGGCTGAGATTGCTCATTTCTGCCGACAGGCTCAGCGCGATCGTCACGTTTTCAGCGGCGGTGTCGGAGGCAAAGTAGAACTCCAGGCTGTTGCCGTAGGAATACAGGTAGCCCACGCAGCGGTTGTTGGAACAGCCGCGGTCTTCCTTGATCAGGATCATGCCGATCTCGTTGGCGGTGCCGGATACGGCGGGACCGGTCTTGCCGGTCAGGTTGGTGTCCTCCGCCTCGAAAACAAAGGTCTGCACGCCGCTCTGGGTCTTGGTCCAGGAGGCGGTAATGGTCACGGGACCGGTGACGGCCACGCTGAAGTCATAGGCGCTGCCATCGGCGTTCACCCACTGGTCAAAGGCATAGCCCACCCGCTCGGGATCGGCCGCAGGACGCGCCACGGCGGTGCCCGCCTCCACAGGATAGCTGTAGGAAGCGATCCGCTTGCCATAATAGCCGTAGTCGAAAGTGACATCCACGTTCTCTGCGCCGTCCCGGGTCCACAGGGCGTAGAGGTTCACATCGCCGGCAATCTCGGTCTTGAAGTTGTAGGGTTCGGTGAAGTCGGGGTTCGCGAACCAGCCCACAAAGGTATAGCCGTCGCGGACGGGAATCCTGTTTTCGGCCTTCTGGCCCTTGACGGTCTCCACCCGCTCGGGAGCCGGCGCGCCCTCGTAATTCAGGTCATAGGTCACGGCAAAGCTGCTGTTGGCCACATCCACTTTGAACCGGGCCTGCTTCTTGCCGGCCTTGAGGGTAACCGTCTTGGTGCCGGAGGCTTTCAGGCCGGGCTCCTTGACGGAGATGCCCGGGGCAGTCATGGGGATCTCGTCGGTGGAACCGTCATCGTAGGTCACAATCACGGTGCCGCCCTCCAGGGTGAATGCCTCGCCCACCACATAGGCGGTCTTGAACGGCAGGCTTCCGATCTCCAACTTCGTCACCGTTTTGCTGCTGTCGATGCCATCGCCGGCAAAAGCAGCCGTACAGGCGAGCGTCAGGACCATGGCCAGCAGGATCGCAAAGAACTTTTTCATGTTGATTTCTCCTCATCGGCCGGAATCACTGCGAAGGCCGCCGCCCAGGCAGACCGGGATCCATCTGAGCGGCGGCTTGACTGTCCCTTTACTGGGTCTGCGTCCTTATTCAACCACCAGGGTAACGGTCCGCTCGAGTACCCACACGCCCGTGCTGCGCGCAACCAGGTACGCGCCCCACATCTTGGTGGCATAGGGGATCTCCATGCGGATGGTGAAGGTGTAGGCGCCGGGTGCTGTGGGTGTGCCGGTCAGCTTGTACTCTGTCACCACATTGTACTGGCCGCCGCCAAAGCCGGTCACCAGGTTCTCCACTTCCGCCAGTTCCATGCCTTCCGGCAGATCGCCGGTGTAAGTGAAGTGCTGCTCATGCGCCGTCTCCGCGTCCTCGGCGGGATAGCACAGCAGGTCAGCAGCCGTCACGTCCTCGCTGCGGATGTACGGACCGCCGTGCGCAGCGGCCTCATACCAGCTGGACACACAGTAGAAGTTGCGGTTCTCGACGATCATGTTGTGGTAATTGTACAGAGAGGAAGGAGTGAACACGCCCTCATAAGCCTCGCCGGCCTTCAGGACGGCCAGCGGATCCTCCGCGGTATCGCCGCCCAGGGTGGTTTCCCCGTTGAAATCGATCGGGATCGCCACGATCAGGCGCAGCGTGCCCGTGGTGTTCACCCAGGTGTCGCATTGAATCTGGATGGGGATGATGTATTCGCCGACCGGCAGATACTCGCCATCCACCGCGGCGTAGGAGATCACGGAGCCGTTGATGGCCAGGCCGGCAGGCAGCTCCTCCAGCGGGGTGATGGAGAAGTCCTGGGTTTCATCAGTCTGCGCCACGGCCGTGTTCGGTGCGCCGTAGAGCAGGGTGGCCGTCATCTGCACGTTCTCCAGGTTGTTCTTCATCTTGTTGGAGTTGACCTGGTTGAAGATGCAGCGCTGGGCAGATCTGCGCACCGCATAATAGTGGGTGGGAGAGAGGACAGACTGCGTTCCGGCAGCAAATTCGTCCTCATCCGCCGCCACCAGCACGCCCTTGTCCTCCCTGGACCAGACAGCCGGAGAGAAGTAGGCGTCCGTGAAGGAATCGGAGCCGCCCAGCACGAAATCGTCGCCGGCGCGGACCATCAGGTCCAGGGAGACGTAGGCCTTGGCCCAGGCGTCCGTGATGGTGGCGCCGTTAAAGTCCCACTCACCGCGCAGCAGGTCTTCGTGCACGGCCCAGTTGTCGCTGTTGACCACGTAGCCGATGCGGTTGAAGGACGTCATCAGACCCAGGGAACCGGCCTTCACAACCATCTCGAAGGGCTTGAGATAGATCTCGCGCAGCGCCTGCTCGGTGACGAGGGTGACCACGCCGCCATAGTTGGCGCGGTAGAACTCCTGATCATTGCAGACGAAGTGCTTGTAATAGGCCATGATGCCCTTGGAGGTGACACCGCGGCAGACAGCGGCGCCGAGCACGCCGGCCAGCACTCCGTCCTCGGAATAATACTCGAAGTTGCGGCCGTTGAAGGGGTTGCGGTGGGTATCCAGGCCGCCGCCATGCCAGCCGGAAATGCCCAGGAAGATCGCTTCGTTTCCGTACATAACGCCCTGCTCGGCGAGCAGTTTCTCATTCCAGGTCGCCGCACAGATGGGGTTGGACACATAACTGGTTGCTCTTTCCTTGCCGAACTGCACGGGGCCGTCCGAGCCGGAGACGCCCATGGTACCCTTGACATAGGCCTCCATCTGCTCCCAGGACAGGGAGTTCATGTACTCCTCCCACATCCGGGTGCCTTCGTCCATCTCGCCGGGGATGACCTGACCGTCCACAATCTTCGATTCGTTGTACAGGACGCCGGACAGGTCGCCCAGGGTAACGGTGGTGGGCTGTTCTTGATCCCAGGTTTCCGGCACCGCCTCCACATACCAGGGCTGGCCGGGCTCGTCGTTGTACGGCCGATAGATTTCCTCGGCATAGAGAACGCTGGCCTCCCAGTCTTCCAGGGTGCGGTCCTCGCGAGTTGCGGCTGCAGGCTGCGCCAGCGCGCCGTCCGCGCGGGTGGCCAGGTGCTCGACCATTTCGTCGCGCACGGTGGTGAAATCATCCACAAACAGCGGTTTGATCTCACGGCCGGTGGTGTAATCCGTCTCACAGAGAATGTCCTCGCCGATGGTGTAGGTTTCCGTCAGCGCGACATTGTGGGCATCCCGGCGGGCAGAAATCACATAGTCGCCCTTTTCCAGCTCATAGCCGGTGAAGCCGTTGTTGTTCTTGTCCTGCCAGTCGAAGGACGCCATGTCCTGCGCAACGAAGGTCACGGTGACTACATCGCTCTCGCCGGGCTGGAGCAGTCTCGTTTTGCCGAAGCCCACCAGGTTGGCCGCGGCCTTTTCAATGCCGCCGTTGGTGTAAGGCGCGGCGGCGTAGATTTCCACCACGTCCTTGCCGGCCTTGTCGCCGGTATTGGTTACCTTCACACTGATGGCAATCTGCTGGTTGGCCGCATCAATTGCCTTGGTTTCCGCTTCCTCCGCCAGCTCCCACTCGAAGGTGGTATAGGAGAGGCCATAGCCGAAGGGGAAGGTGACGTTTTCCGCGAGCCAGGCGTCGCCGCTGCCGGCTTCCGCCGCGTTCATATCCGCCGCGATGGTCTCATAGAAGCGGTAGCCCATGTAGATGTCTTCGCGGTATTCCACCACGGCGAAGGGCGTCTTGTTCCCGCTGCTCTCATAGAGGTAGGCGTCCATGCGGGTGCCGTCCTCGTTGAAGTTCTGGCTCATGTCGCTGAAGTTGGTGAAGCCGGGCGCCTTGCGCAGATCAGCTGGCCATGTGTCCGGCAGCTTTCCCGAAGGATTCACAGCGCCCGTGAGGATCTCGGCCGCAGCCACGGTACCCACCTGGCCGACGCCGCCCACCCACAGAATGGCGTCCACGCCGTATTCGCTGTCCTTGCCGGCCGTCAGCTCGGGAATCTGCATGACGTAGCTGGAGTTCAGCACGACAATGACTTTGCTGAAGGACTGCTTGACATGCTGAATCAGCGCCTTCTCATTGTCCTGCAGCTGAAGGTAGGTGTCGTTGGGGTTAGCATGGCCCTCCGCGTTGTTGGTGGCCGTATCCCCGTTCTCGGAGCCGTAGCGGGAGAAGCACACGATGGCCGCATCCCCGTAGCTCCTGTAGGTGCTGGTCACAGAGGGTGTGTAGAGAGCCATGGAGGGCTCGGGATAGCGCTGCGCAGTGTGGCCGCCGGCAGCGATCACCTTCTGATACACGGAGATGGTCTTCGGGTTTACCTTGAATCCCTGGGACTGAAGGCCCCTGACCCAGTCGTATTTCTCCGTGAAATCCACCTGCACCACGGAGCCGGAGCCGCCGCCGCCGGGTACAAAATCGACGGAGGCAATGCCGAACAGGGTCACCTTGTTTTCATCCGGCCGCAGGGGCAGCGCGCCGTTCTCATTCCAGAGCAGAACCTGGCCCTCTTCGGCAAGGCGGAGGTTCAATTCCTGCGCTGCGTCATACACTTCCTGCAGGGAGGAATAGTCGGTATAGAATTTTCCTTTCGCCGCAATGTCGCCGGAAACCACGCCGTTCGGCTGAACATAGACAGTTTCCGCTGCGGCGGAAGCCAGCAGCATGCACAGCGCTGTCAGAAACGCCAGGACACGAATCACGTTCCGTTTCATCACAATACCCTCCTGTACATTCCCTTCTCACCCGCTCAGCAGCCGACAGCGGATTCCGCATCCGGGCAGCGGGCGCTTTCTCTTTGTCCCCGGTCTTTCAAACGCCAAAGCATTCAGTCCAACGGTAACGCCCCCTTCTGATGTGCATCGGTATTCATTAAATCGACTATGCGGTCCGGCGCCCGGGACGGAAAGAATGCAGATGCTCCCCTCCCGGGACTTTTTGTGTCTGTATCATATCATGGCAGATAGTCAGCCCGGCGCGGTCTGGCATATCCTGTCGAAATCGGGGCACACTTTGTCATCGGCCTATTCGGCCGGGATCCCTTCGGCGGGAATCAGCACGGTCAGCACGAACCAGGGCGGCTCCTGGGTGACGTTCAGGCTGCCGCCGTATTTTTCGGCGGCATGGCGGATGCTCTTGAGGCCATAACCGTGGATGGCGGGATCCTTCTTGGTGGTCACCGGCAGGCCGTCCCGCAGCGGAATGGTTTCCTCGCAGTAGTTCTCGATCCGGATCAGGAGGAAGCGGTTCTGGTTGTAGACTGTTACCTTGATCAGCCGTTTCTCCGGATCGCCGATCTTTTTCTCGTATTCAATGGCATTGTCCAGCGCGTTGCCGAAAATGCTGCACAGATCCATCACATCCAGAAAGCGCATGCCGCTGCCGTCGGCAAAGCAGGTCATCGTGATGCCGTTCTCCACGCAGAGCAAGTTCTTGCTGGTCAGGATCGTGTCCAGCACGGAATTGCCCGTGCTGACCTCCGCCTCATGGATGCTGACGACGCGCTCCAGCTCCGAGAGAAAAGACTCCCGCTTCCGCTCGTCCGTCTCCGCACGGATAAAGGCGATCTGGTGCTTCAGGTCATGGTATACCCGGTGCATGGCCTCATTGTTGGCCTCCGCCTGACAGAACTGCTCATACTGCCTGTCCAGCAGACGGTTCATGGATTCCAGCTCATAGCGCATATGGATTTCACGCCGCTGCTCATCATGGGCATATAGCATGATGAGGCCGCTCAAGTCAGCCAGCGTGCGCACAAAGAGCACCCCGGCGCCCATGGTACGGGAGATGACGGTGTCACGGAAGGCGAAGGCCGCATTGCTGAGCGTGAACATCACCAGCGCAATGAGACCCGCTGCCAGCGCTTCCCGGAAGGAGGTATGCAGCTGTTGATTCCGGATCAGGTTTCCCTTCCTGTTCAGGAGCCAGAGCAGCCCGAAGACCAGCAGGTAGACAGCCGCCATGCAGGTATATGTCTGCGTGCCGGTGAGCGGGTATCCGCCGTAGATGATGTAACAGTTGATCTGCCATTCCAGCGAGGCTGCGAATTCCGCCGCGATGAACGCATGCGCCCAGAAATACAGCGCCTTCCACACACGGGCCTTGCAGCACAGCCAGATCATCAGGTACATCTCAGCCATGCAGGCGATCATGAGCAGCACCCAGGCAAGACCGTCCTCCCGCTCGGAGGCCATGTTGGTCAGCAGCAGGATGCCGAAAAATGCAGCGCATACACTCCACAGCTTCCAGCCCTGGATGCGCTTCGTGCGGGGAAAAATGTAGATCAGGCAAGCCAGCCATTCCGCGATGGCCGTGTGCACGCGGGGAAAAGTGGCAAACAGCTCTCCGTTCATTTCAGCGGTCCCCTCCCCAGATGCTGTGTCAGGGCCTCCATGAAGGCCTTGTACCGCGGACGGGAGATGGCCAGGGCCTCCCCGGCGATCATCGCTTCGCCGCCCCTGACCTGCTCCACCCGGTCCAGATTGACGAGATAGCAGTTGTTGCACCGGAAGAAGGCGTATTTCCCCAGGGATTCCTCCATGTTTTTCATGGACTCCCGCAGGGAAAAGTCACCCCGGTCGGTGTGCACGATCGATGTATGCTTCTGGGTCTCCACATAGCGGATCTCCTGCACATCCACCCGGATCATGCCGCCGTCCGTGGGCAGGGCCAGATAAGCCTTCTGCCGAGAAGCCAGCAGACCCTCCACCCGGTGCAGCAGGGCGCTGAGCATGTGATAGTTCACCGGCTTGAGCACAAAGTCCAGCGCGTTGACGGAGTATCCCCTGATGGCGTAGTTTGCCAGGTTCGTGACAAAGATCAGGTACACATTTGCGTCCAGCTTTCGCAGCCGGCGTGCGGTTTCCAGCCCGTCCAGAAACTGCATCTGGATGTCCAGCAGGATCAGATCCCAGTCCGCGCGGTAGTCCTCCAGGATCTCATCCCCATCTGAAAAGACAGACACGGGATGCCGGTCCGCATCATTGCCGTAATACCGCCGGATGTACTGCTGCAGCTGCTCCTGCACCGCCGGATCGTCCTCCACGATCGCAATCCGCATGTCTTTCCCTCCCATGCCGCTGATTTGACATAACCAGCATAGCACAGGTTGCCTGTCAAATCCCCGTTCTCACACAACCTAGCATTTTTCATGCATAAGCTTGCTCCCTGCGGCCTGATCTGCTATAATCATCTCACTGACTGCCGCACGCAGATTCATCGGGGAGGTGGGAAGATGATCCATGTGGCGATTGTGGAAGATGAGCTTCAGGCCGCCGAAAAGCTGACCGGATACCTTCACCGCCTTGCGGAGGAAGCCGATGAGCACTTCGAGATTGAACACTTCTCTGACCCGGCCCCGTTCTTCTTCTCCTTCCGGTCGCAGTATGACCTGATTTTCATGGACATCCAGATGCCGAACATGAACGGCATGCAGGCGGCGGAGAAGCTCCGGGAGATGGATCAGGCCGCGGCGCTGGTCTTTGTGACCAACCTCTCCCGCTACGCGATCAACGGCTATGAGGTCGGCGCGCTGGATTACATTCTGAAGCCCCTGGATTACGACGCCTTCCGCCTGAAGATGCGCAAGGTGCTGCGGTACTGCCAGCGAGTCGGCCCCAGAGGGCATCCGCTGACCCTGTCCACCGGCAAGGGCGAGGTGCGGATCCTGATGGAAGAGCTGCTCTATGTGGAGATCACCGGCCACGTGATGGTCTTCCATACCACGCAGGAGGAGATCACAACCTATGGAACCATGAAGGCACTGGAGCAGAGCCTGCAGCCCCACGGTTTCTTCCGGTGCGACTATGGCTGCCTGGTCAACCTGCGGTATGTGCGAAAGGTGGAAGGATACACCGTGACGGTTCAGAACAAGGTCCTGTCCATCTCCCATCCAAGAAAAAAGGCCTTTCTGGCGGCGCTGGCACAGTTCGAGTGCTGAGTAAGGAGGAGCAACCGTGAGTATTTCTGATTTCTGGGGCTTGTTCAGCTACCTGGCGGCGCTGATCCTCGGCGTATTTCTGGTCGCAAAGAAAATCATCCGGCGGCCGCACTTTGCCCTCCGGGCCGCCGTCTGCGTTGCCGTCATCTTTCTCTATAAGATTGGTTATGACGAAATGCTTCGGCGCTTAACGATCGCAGAAAGCAGCAAGCTGGTGCTGCGAACGATCGACAGCTTCAATCTTTACACCCTGACCATGCTGTCGGTGGGGTTCTGTTTTGAATGCGACATCTGGGCCATGCTGTTCTGCGCCACATCCGGCTATTGTATGCAGCACATGAGCCAACGCACCTATCTGATCCTTCGCTGGCTGTTTCTGCCGGATGCGTCCTGGCTCGCCGGTGCCGCGCTGATCTGCGCCGTCACGGCTGTATTCTATTACGGGCTTTACTATGCCATCATCAAAAAGGCTGACTACCGCGGCACCATGCTGGACAGCCGTATCCAGATCATGATCTCCTTCATGGGTGTGGCCATCATGATCTTCCTGAGCATCTACGCGCTCCGTGCCGCGGAAAGCTATCCCATCCTTCGGGTGTATGTGCTGCTGTTCTCCGCGCTGTGCGCCGTTCTGGCGTTCTTTGTGGAGTTTGGCTGGCTGGCAGCGAAGAAGGCGGAGATCGAAAGCGGCATGCTCCGCCAGCTCGCGGAGGATGCACGGAAGAACTACCTGATTGAGAGCGACATCATCGAGATCATGAACATCCGGTGCCACGATCTGAACCACGCCCTGGCCACCCTGGCCGTCACGGATGGCACCGATGAAATCGCAAGCCTGCAGCACACTGCCAGCGTGTACGACTCCATCTTCAAAACCGGGAATCACGCCCTCGACGTGACCCTGACCCGCATCAGCCTGCTGTGTGAAAAGAAAAAAATCACCCTGACCTGCAGCGTGGACGGGACAAAACTGCAGCACATGTCAGAGACCGATATCTATTCTCTTTTCAGCAACCTGCTTTTCAACGCGATTGAAGCTATCGACGGCATCGACGTGCCCGGTCGGCGCCTGATCAGCCTCACCACCCGCGACACGCCCTCCGCTTTCACCATCCATGAAGAAAACTATATGGAAACCACGCCGCAATTTGAGGACGGACTGCCCCAGACGACCAAGAAGGACAGGCTGTACCACGGCTTCGGCACCAAGAACATCCGCATGGTGTGCGAAAAGTACGGCGGCACCTGCTCCATGAGCGCCTCGGATGGGATCTTCGAGGTGGATATCCGCCTTCCGCATGGGGATTAAGGGCTGACCATCATATGGCAGTCCCTGTCTGTAATTCTTCGACATCGTCAGCATGCACCGTCATATGATGGCAAATACGCAAAGCAGGTTTTCAGGATGTCGCCCCGATGTCGTCTTCATGTCGCCCGGTTGACAATGTATCATGTACATCGGAATCATGAAGTGCAGAAAAGTTGTCCATCACAAGCCCCCAGCTGGCACAGACAGGCCCCCAGTTGGTCGATTGACTGTCATGTCAACCTGTACTGCCATATATCCTGTGGATTTGCAAGCACTGGCAATTGCGCCGGTGCTTTTCTTTTCCCCGTGAGGATTCCTGGATCAGAGACACATTGACGCAGCTAACTTATTAAGATTGGCAGATGGCGTGAAAGCAGTCCGGATGATTGCTCATGATGCACCCAACGAGCAACCATCTGGCGCTTTTCTCTGCCAATCGGAAGTTATTTTCAAAAAGTGTGTCCAAAAACCTCGATTTTTTGCATAGAGAGGTGCAGGGGATGATCCTGCGGCGACAAGAAGGAGGAGACAATGACCCAGAGAGAAAAGCGCACCGTTCACTACAGCTTCAAGGCCACCCCGAAGGAGGACACCATCATCCGGGAAAAGATGAGGGCTGTCGGCATTGGAAACCTGTCAACATTCCTTCAGGCAATGGCTTTGAACGGGTATCTGCTGAAACTGGACCTGCCAGAGCTGCATCAGGCGGTTCGGCTCATGGGAAGCATGAGCAATAACATCAATCAGATCGCCAGAAGGCTGCATGAAAGAGGCTCAGTGTATGAAACAGAGATCGATGAAATCAAAGCGAATCAGGACGAACTCCGGACGATCCTGAACAGAATCCTTCAGCGGCTGGACCATCTCAGCGCGTAAAGGACAGCCGCAGCAGCCCGATTGCGTTCCGAAAGAGGAGGAGCCATGGCAGCCACAAGAATGATGTCCATCCATGTTAACAAAGGGAAAACCGCACGGCAGTGCATCGCCGCCCGGCTGGATTACATCATGAATCCGCAAAAGACCGATGACGGGATTCTGATTTCAACCTATGCCTGTTCGCCGGAAACTGCGGCGGACGAGTTCATGCTCTTCCGTCAGGAGTACCAGGCCAGCACGGGCCGCACTCATGAAAACGAAGTGATTGCCTATCATGTCCGGCAGTCCTTCAGGCCCGGAGAGATCACACCGGAGAAAGCAAACGAAGTCGGAAGGAAGCTGGCCGAAAGGATTACCGGCGGCAATCACGCGTTCGTGGTGGCGACTCACATCGACAAGCGGCACATTCATAATCACATCATCTTCTGCTCTACCGATCTGGAGGGGCGGCGTAAATACCGGGATGTGAAGCGCTCTGTCAGGGATCTCGCACAGATCAGCGATGACCTCTGCCAGGAGAATGGGCTTTCCGTCATCGAGAATCCACGGGATAAAACGATCACTTACGATCAGTGGCAGGGCAATCAGCGGAAGTTCACCCATCGGGACGAACTGCGAATGATCATTGATGCCGCGCTGCGAATGCAGCCAGATGGCTTCGATGCGCTGATGCAGCTGCTGGAAGATGCCGGTTGTCTCATCAAGCGCGGCGCGCAAATCAGCATCAAGCCGCCGGAAGGCAAACAGTATATCCGGCTCGATACGCTCGGTCCGGAATACGATGAAGCGTCTTTGCGGAAGTCACTGACTGGCAAACATGCGCACATACCCAAAATCCCGCGGGTCGATTTCACCGAGAATCAGATCAGGCAGCTGGTGGATATTGAAGCTAAGCTCCGTGCCGGAAAAGGGATACATTGTCCGCGATCCGGAACGTTCCATCAGCTCTAAGGATCTGTACGCCGTGTACTGTACCTGGTGCGATGAAAACGCCTACCCGCCCATGAAGCGAAAGACGTTTGTAGAATATCTGAGCGCCAACGAGGAGAAGCTCGGCATTCACTACACCACCCATCTCACCAACAGCGCGGGACGCGAGGTGAGAGGCTTCAGGGGGATCGGCTCCATCATCAGCCCGTCGGGTTACATGCAAGGCGGATGGCAGAAGGTCGATCCTGACGACAATCCCTTCAAAGATGCATAAAGTGACTTTTGCCCCAAACAAAGCGTCCATGCGTCCGGACGCCAAGGGAGAAAGGCCAACCCTGAGCCACGATCGCCGGACGCATGGACGCATCAAAACGGGGAAAAAGTGCTTCTATGCATTATGGATTTTCACAGAAATCAAACACGTTTTGTTACCGGTTGAAACGCTTTAGGAAAGAAAAATGCTTATTTTTCAATGGGTTTCAGGCATGAAAAAAGGCGTTTTTGAAGGTGGACGATAAATATATCGTCCTCATCAAAAATGGGGTTCTAAACCGGTAACAAAACGGCAGGAGCAATCAAACAGAAGAAAGTTTACAACTTTTTATCACTTTAAAGCGTGAAAGGATATTGACGATAGTCTCAAGTTTTATGTGTCATACCTCAATATCTGTTGTAGGCATGGAGCCACTTTGGGTCCTGAAACCCCAGTAAAACCGTCATTTCAGAAAAACAAACATACGCAAAAAATGCCAACAAAGCCTTACGCCGCAACGCTTTCCGAAGTTTTCAAAACGTGAAAACGATTTTGAAGGCCGTGTGATATGGTGACGATGAAAGCCCGAGCATAAGGCTTCATCCCCCACGATTTCCCGCGCAGGAAAAGCTATCCTGCGCGTTCACATAAAGCCGTCCTGCGTCATGCCGTCGCGAAGCATGATCCGAACGCAGGACGGCGGGATGCCCTCCTGCTGTGTGATCGGACATACAGCAGAAAGCACAACGGAAACATCAGCAACAGGAGGAAATAATGAGTTTACTTTTTACCCAAGTCAAATCCCAAGTTACCACCCGTCAGGCAGCAGAGCGCTACGGCGTTCCCGTGAATCGCAGTGGCATGGCCTACGCTCCATTCCACGATGACCGTCATCCTTCCATGAAAATCGACGAACGGTTTTACTGCTTCGGCTGCCACACCACCGGCGATGTGATCGACTTCACGGCAAAACTATTCGATCTTTCGCTGTATGACGCAGCGAAAAAGCTGGCGAATGATTTCAACATTCAGCCGCTGCCGCCGAGTCAAAGCGCACCGATCCCGAAGCTACCCGCTGCTGTGATCGAAAGAAAAGAGGAACAGAGCGTACTCAAAATCCTGATCGAATACGAGCGGCTCCTGGAGAAATGGAAGGAAGAGTATGCTCCCTCTGATCCCACGGATGAAAATATTGATGACCGATTCGTGCATGCTGTTCATCACCTGCCGCCACTGAGCGATGCCATTGATCGTCTCTTTTCATCCGACCCGGACGAGCGGAAAGCAATCATGGATTCCATCAGGAGCACAGATGCTATTGCAAAAATTGAAGAGATCCTCAACGAAGGATGTCAGGAGGTGAAGAACAGTGGCCCAGAAAAAGATCGAGCGGCTTGATTCCTGGCCCGAATGGTTCACAGGCAAAACAATCAATGAGCCCATCTTCTGTCGGGAATTTCTGGAGCGTCACAAGCTGGCCTACACCGTAAATTCCTTCTTCACCACGGAAGGCAGGGTCACCAACGAGGACGCCATGCGGCAAACCATTTATCAGCAGCTGGAGCCTTTCATCGTCACTGGGATGAGCAAAAAGGTGGATGACATCATGAAGGATCTTCGCATCAAAGCCCAGGTGACAGGCTTGCTGCCGCAGACAGATCGGGTTCATGTCCAGAATGGCACAGTGTTTCTGGACGGCAGCTTCATCGAAGCGACAAATGAAATCGTCAGAAGCCGGTTCCCTGTTCGGTTCAATCCGAAAGTGAAGAAGCCGGAGCGCTGGCTGAAATTCCTGTCAGAGCTTTTCTGGCCGGAGGACATTCCAACGCTGCAGGAATTCATCGGGTACTGCCTGATTCCCAGCAATGCCGGGCAAAAGATGATGGTGATCAAGGGCAGCGGCGGCGAAGGCAAGAGTCAGATCGGCCATGTGCTGTCCCGGATGTTCGGCCCCAACGCGAAGGACGGAAGCGTCGGAAAGATTTCTGAAAATCCTTTCGCCCGTGCCGATCTGGAGCACATCCACCTGATGATCGACGACGACATGCGGCTGGAAGCGCTGAAGCAGACGAATTACATCAAAGCGATTGTCACGGCGAAGGGGAAAATGGATTTGGAGCGTAAGGGCAAGCAGAGCTATCAGGGCTTCATGTACGCCCGCATCCTGGCCTTCTCCAACGGCGATCTGGTTTCCCTGTATGATCGCAGCGACGGCTTCTTCCGCCGTCAGCTGATCCTGACGACGAAGCGAAAGCCGCCGAACAGAATCGATGATCCCAATCTTTCGGAAAAGCTCTGTGAAGAAATGGAGGGCATCCTTCTCTGGGCGTTGGCGGGATTGCTGCGGCTGGTGAAGAACAACTTCCAATTCACAGAGAGCGGTCGGGCCAGGCTGAACCGGGAGATGGTGAAGAAGGCCGCCAACAACATCGAGCTGTTCCTAGAGTCGAAGGGATACATTGTCCGCGATCCGGAACGTTCCATCAGCTCTAAGGATCTGTACGCCGTGTACTGTACCTGGTGCGATGAAAACGCCTACCCGCCCATGAAGCGAAAGACGTTTGTAGAATATCTGAGCGCCAACGAGGAGAAGCTCGGCATTCACTACACCACCCATCTCACCAACAGCGCGGGACGCGAGGTGAGAGGCTTCAGGGGGATTGGATCTATCATCAGCCCGTCGGGTTACATGCAAGGCGGATGGCAGAAGGTCGCTCCTGACGACAACCCGTTCAAAGATGCATAAAGCGATTTTTGCCCCAAACAAAGCGTCCATACGTCCGGACGCCAAGGGGAGAAAAACCAACTCTGTGTAACATCACCGGACGCATGGACGCATCAAAACGGGGAAAAAGCGCTTCTGTGCATTATAGGTTTTCACAGAAATCAAACAAGTCTTGTTACCTGTTGAAACGCTTTGGGAAAGAAAAAAACCTTATTTTTCAAGGGCTTCCGGGCACGAAAAAGGGCGATTTTGAGGCAGACGATAAATATATCTTCTCCCTCAAAAATGGGGTTCTAACCGGTAACAAAACGGCAGGAGCAGACAAAAGAAGAAAGTTTACAACTTTTTATCGCTTTAAGGCGTGAAAGGATATTGACGATATGAATATGAGATTCTATACTAATGAACAGGTACATCAGATCGTGGATCAGTTGCTTCTGCAATTCGATGAAGCTGCTCCCGGTCCAGAGCCTGCGCACCTTAAAAACGATATACCGCAACAATCTTCGCCTGAAAACAAAGTCACGCTGACAGTCTCCGAGGCCGCCGAGCTGATCGGGATCAGCAAACCCTCCATGTACGAAGTTGTCCGCGCCGGGAAGGTACGGTCCGTGAAGGTGGGGAAAAAGATCCTGATATCGCGGCAGTCCCTGATGGATTGGTTGAAGAAAGGAGAAAACTATGGCGCTGAAGCGTGCTAACGGCGAAGGAAATCTGAGAAAAAGAAGCAATGGCACCTGGGAGGCCCGGGTCACCCTGGGCACCGATCCCAAGACGGGCAAGCTGATCAGCAAGAGCGTCTACGCCCGCACTCAGAAGGAGTGCCGGGAGAAGATGAAAGCGCTGCTGGGCATCGACGGAGGGCAGGCGGCTACCCCACCTGCCGCTCCCAAGGAGCCACCCAAGCCCCGGCCGGAGGATGTCATCACCGTGGGGCAATGGCTGGACACCTGGCTGAAGGAATACCTGGCAGATGTAAAGCAGGGGACAAGCATTCATTATGAGTCAGTTGTTCGGCTGCATCTGAAGCCGGCACTTGGAGATATTCCCCTCAGTCAGCTGCGTACCCCCATGATGCAAAAGTTTTATAACAAGCTCAGGGCTGAACAACGAAGCCCCAAATATATCAAGAACATTCATGGCGTCCTGCATCGTGCGCTGGACATGGCTGTCCGGGTGGAGTATCTCGAACGTAATCCGACCAGCGCCTGCATTCTGCCGAAGGTGGTGGAAAAGCAGGTGACGCCGTTGGACGCCCCTGAGCAGAAGCGCCTCTTCATAGCACTGAAAGGCAATCCCTTCGAGGCCCTGTTCCTGACGGCGGCCTTCACGGGAATGCGGGTTGGAGAGATTATCGGGCTCACCTGGGACTGTGTGGACTTTGAGCACGGTGTGATCCACATCGAAAAGCAGCTGGTGCAGACGCGGGTCAAGGGTCAGGATTATGTGTTCGGTACCCTGAAGAACGGCAAAACCCGCGTGATTGCCCCCGCCCCCTTCGTGATGGAAGTGCTGAAGAAGCACAAAGCGGATCAGGAGGCACAGAAGCGCGAGATGGGCGACCTGTGGAATGAGGGTAAATTCCCCGGCCTGGTGTTCAATCATCCGGATGGCAGGCACTATTCCCAGCCGACGATCTGGAAGGAATTCCAGAACATTCTGGCAGCGGCCGGTCTGGAGCATCACCGGGTGCACGATCTGAGGCATACCTTCGCGGTGAACAGCATCATGGCGGGAGATGACATCAAGACTCTGCAGGAAAACATGGGGCATTATTCCGCGGCATTCACCTTGGATCGGTACGGGCATGTGACGGAAACGATGCGTCGGGAATCATCAAACAGAATGCAGGCCTTCATCGAGAAAATGGCATGATTGGGTATTGTTTGGGTACGGTTTGGGTATTTCCGCGCATAAAAAAATCGGAAGCCCTTGTAAATCAAGGGTTTCCGTGGTGCGGGAAACAGGACTTGAACCTGCATGAAGTTAGCCCTCACTAGAACCTGAATCTAGCGCGTCTGCCAATTCCGCCATTCCCGCATTTGGTCAGCGTCAAAACTCTGACAGTATTTATATTCGACGTATTTTGCAATTTTCCTGCTTGCTTTTCAAAAAAAATTTATTTTTTTGCGGATTTTTTCGGGAATCTGATTTTCGCATAGATTTGTGCTTATCATGCAGGGGTTTCGCCTCTGCGGAGGCGACCAAAGGGCAATGGAAACGGACGAAGTCCGCGAACGCCCTTTGGAAACCTTCGGCGCCGCCACTTTTGGGGTTATTTGCGGTTGAATTATGCCGTAGCTTGAAAAGACGAAAGGAAAGCTAACTACATAAATGATAGTTTCGATAAAAAACAAGTAACATGGGTGGCGGGCGAAGGGGTCAAGGGGGCGACCGCAGACATTCGTCTGTTTTCATTGCCCCCTTGTCGCGTCCGCAGACGCGAAACTCTCTGCATGACAAAGCAATGTTTATGTGGAAATCACGCGAAACACGAAAAAAAATCCCCCGCTGCCAATCCAGACAGCGGGGGCAAATCCCTTAGATGCAGTGATATTCCTTGAGCAGCTTCTCGATGTCCGTGCCGGAAATCTTCTTCAGCACTTCCTTCAGCGCCAAGCGCTCCATCAGCGGAAGATCCAAGTCGGTAATCTTCTTGCCGTCGCGCAGCTGCACCGTCGCGTTCAGCAGGTCGCGGATGTCGTAGGTGCTGCCCCAGACCTCCGGAACGCCGCGGTCAACGTTCAGCAGCGTGTACACGGCAACCATCGCGGTACGCATGGAGTACTCCGTGGTGAAGATGGTGTCACGCGGCACCTCTGCGAACTGACCAAGGAACGCGAAGTTCACAGCCCCTTCCGGCACAACGTCCGGACGGTCGCCCGCGGCGCGCGGCATGAAGAACGCCGTGATGTAAGGCATCATGACCGGCACCGTATTCGCGCTGTGCTCCGCCAGTTCCTCGATTTCGCTTTCGGGCACGCCCATGTGGTACAGCCACTCCATGCAGATTTCCTTGCCGGTGCAGTCACGCATGGGCTTCTTCACATAGTCGCCGGGCTTGTCAGAGAACAGACCGTACACCCACACGCACAGCTGATCCTTCGGCTGATCGCGGAACTGCTGCTGACGGTTCAGCGTCCAGGACATCAGCCAGCTGGAGTCCTTCACGGTCACAATGCCGCCGGTGACGGTATGGCCGGAGAAGGGGGCGCGCTTGCAGATCTTCTGGATATACTGCGGAATCTTGTCGTCCAGCGTGGTGACGGTTGCGCTCATCCAGTTGCTCTGCTCCGGATCGTAGCAGAACTTTTCCGGACGGCCGAACGAAGCGTCCTGCGCGGCAATCTTCTTCCACAGATCCCAGCCGTTGCCGGGCTTCAGTTCCGGGTCAAAGGGTGCGGGAGTGTTCTGGCTGCCGTAGGTGCTGCTTTCGACGCAGCCGCCGTTGGTGATGAACAGCAGGTCGTTTTCGGTCAGGTCGATCACGTCGGTCTGCCCATCATGCTCCACGGTGATGGAGGACGCCTGTTTGCGCGTTGCGGTAACGTCAAAGCGGACGTCTGTCACCTTGGTGGCGTAGTGGAACTGCACGCCATGCTCCTTCAAGTACTTCTCCATCGGCAGGATGATGGATTCATACTGGTTATAGCGGGTGAAGCGCAATGCCTTGAAGTCCGGCAGACCGCCGATGTGGTGGATGAAGCGCTTGATGTAGAGCTTCATTTCCAGCGCGCTGTGCCAGTTCTCGAAGGCGAACATCGTGCGCCAGTACATCCAGAAGTTGGAGGAAAACACCTCGTCGTCGAAAACATCGGTGATGCGCTTGTCATACAGCTGCTCATCCGGCGTGAAGAAAAGGTGCATGATTTCCATCGCGCCCTTGTCGGAGATGGCGAACTTGCCGTCCGTGTGGGCATCCTGCCCCTGCTTTTCGGTCGCGCGGCACAGGGAGAAGTTCGGGTCTTCCTTGTTCAGCCAGTAATACTCGTCCAGCACGCTTGCGCCTTCGGTCTCAATGGACGGGATGGAGCGGAGCAAATCCCACATGACCTCGAAGTGGTTGTCCATTTCGCGGCCGCCGCGCATCATGTAGCCGACATCATACTTCCGGCCGTCGCACGCGCCGCCGGACACCGGGTCTTTCTCGAAAATGTGGATGTGCTCGCCCTTCATCTGACCGTCGCGCACCAGATAGCATGCCGCCGTCAGGGATGCCAGACCTGCGCCGACAATATAGGCGCTCTTGTGGTCAACGCCTTCCGGCTTCTTGGGATGGGCAAAGGCTTCATAGTTACCGCTGGAATAATACATAAGTTCGTCCTCCTTCAATCAGACGCAGTGGAGAAAAATTGTTGTTCATCCGAAGCGCACTTCATCTCGCTTCGTGCCTGTATGATACCCCGATTTTCCCCGGAATACAATAAACAAACCGCGGCCGGTGTAAAAAAACCTGACACAAACGGCAGTTTGATAAAGGCGCCGCCGTGCAATTCGGCGGCGCGTCTGGCGATGTCTTTTCCGCCATCTGCGGTATGCAAATTCCTCGATGTACCGCCAATAAACCTTCGAAATTTGCATTTGCATCTGACGAAAAATCCATACGTTAGCCGACCACCTCATTTGTGCGGTGTTACCTTAGAATTGTACTGCATCATTTTTCCTGAGCAAAACTGTATGCCAGTTCGATCCAATCAAATAATTTCTCGTCCAAATCGGATGGACTGCTGATGACAAAATGTGTTGTCCACCGTCCCGGATACGGCTCGGCTTTTGCCGCCACCCGGTCAGATTCCAGCGGTGCGGACAGCCCCAGCGTCAGCACAAAATAGTCTTCGGGCAGTTCTGATTTCTTTTTTACCTTCAAGAAGGACACACAGGCATAAAGGTGGCGATTGCAGTATGAAATTTGGGATTTTTGCACTTTGATTCGGCTTTCAGGGAATCTGGCAAGCAGCTTTTCCTGAAAGCACTCATACAGCGGATAGACAGCTTGATGCCGGTCAAAGAAAAAAGAGTATCTTGTAGCGTTGTGTCCATTCTGTTCCTCTCCGCAAAATTACTGTTAACGATTTCTTTTTCCGGTATTCTCTGTCCCTCGGATTTCCTCATGATAGAAATAATCCACGATTACCGGATGTCCCTGCGGGACTCTGCCATAAGGCATTTCATTATCCACAAAGGGACAATCATACTTCTTAGCCATTTCCTCAGCTTTTACTTCAAGTGCTTCAAAGTAGCTGCGGTTATGCTTGTTATAGATCTCATCGTAAAGCGGTACAAGGTCAGGATATTTTCCGGCGATATAATCCATGATCGTCTTTTTGAAACCGCCCCGAAGATTGAGGTTTTCGAGCCAAAACAGATCACACTGATCCTTTACCCGCTCAAAGATGGCTTCAAAGTCCGTGATGCCGGGAAATACCGGGGATACGAAACAAACTGTACGGATCCCTGCGTCATATACCTGCTTCATAGCAGCGATGCGCCGCTCAATGCTCGAAGCAGAGTCCATATCGTTCTTGAAATTTTCATCCAGTGTGTTGATCGACCATGAAACGGTTACTCGTCCAAGCTTTTTCAGCAGATCAATATCCCGTACCACAAGATCAGACTTTGTGCAGATCAGAATATCTGCGTCACTGCCGATCAGCTGCTCCAGAAGTT